>UMLC01049859.1_pt1 | contig 45504 bp, 43 predicted proteins | sample 1966451 | NCBI WGS metagenome assembly UMLC01 (sample SAMEA4836193, study PRJEB28245) | human gut metagenome | biome: gut microbiome; material: fecal sample | place: Denmark | collected 2008
ACTTATCTCATTCTCAATCACTTATAAAAAATACGTACTTTCCGGTATGTAATACCCTGGATTACTCTTGCATTAGACCAATCTTGCGAACGATATTCTTCTGACACTGACACAATATTCTGTATCTTTCCACTCCTTGAATTTATTTATTATGTTTCGTTCTATTCTTATATTTACACTAATTACTTCTGATTTGTGCCAAGTTTGACACTTTTCCGAACTTGTTAGGTGCAAATATACAATATGTAGAGGAATGTTGCAACTTTTCTGAAAAGTTGTTTTCGCTCACTCTTTCAAGAACAATGGGTCGGCTCATTGCATCAGAACTGAGGTATTATTTTGTTGTAAGGATAATCAAGGAATATAAAAACTAAAAGCGGTATAGGAATGTTGTCGTACAATTCCTATACCGCTTATATTCAATGCTCGAAGCTGAGCGAGTCAGCTTGTGGGTTTTTTAGTATTCGTCCTCGTTGAAGAAGAAATCTTCCTTACTTGGATAGTCAGGCCAAATGTCTTCGATGCATTCATACACTTCGCCTTCATCTTCCATTTCCTGAAGGTTTTCGATAACTTCGAGCGGAGCACCAGAACGCATGGCGTAGTCGATAAGTTCTTCTCTGGTTGCTGGCCAGGGCGCATCTTCAAGCTTTGATGCGAGTTCAAGAGTCCAATACATAATTCTATCGTTTTTAATCTGCGTTTTTTTATTGAGACTGCAAAGATAGTAAAAAAACAAATTTCAAATAGAATGCGGGTTTAAATTTAGTTAAAAACCTGTCAATTGCTTGTTTATTTGCAATCCTTGTCCCAAAAAATCTCTTCAATCTGGTTGTGGATGTTGTTGAAGCGTGCAAGAACGAAGAAATAGTCGCTCAGACGGTTGAGGTATGTCAGCACGTTCTGGTCCACATCGTGCTCGTTGGCGAGAGTCACAACGCGGCGTTCGCAGCGGCGTGCCACGGTGCGGCAAATCTGCGCGCGCGAAGAGATGCGGCTGCCACCGGGAAGCACAAAATTGCGGAGAGGTGGCAGTTCGGCGTCGAGCAGGTCTATCTGATGCTCGATGTTGGCTATATCGTCATCGTCAAGTCCCATTGCCTTTGTGCCTGGGGCGGTCTCGGTGGCGAGATACGCTCCGATGTTGAAGAGTTTGTTTTGAATTACGCGTAGGAAACTTTTGATGTCCGACGGCACGTTGTGCAGGTTGTCGAGCAGTCCGATGTGTGCGTTCAGCTCATCGACTGTGCCATACGCTTCAAGGCGCACGTCATCTTTCGACACGCGCTTGCCGCCTACGAGCGACGTTGTCCCTTTGTCGCCGGTGGCTGTGTAAACAATACTTTTCTTTACCATAATATCAACGGTTTAGTTGTTGCAGTTTTTCTATCGCTTCCTCCGCGCTTCCCACGAGCTCCACCAATGCGACAGCCTCCGGAGCGGCAAGGCGCTGCTCCACAAGCGACTGCAGCTGGTTGTAGAGTTGGTCGAACACGCCGTCTATGTTCACCAGCAGGATGCGTTTCGAGAAGTTCCGGCTCACGGTGAGGGAGGCGAGGGTGCTCATCACCTCGTCGATTGTGCCGATGCCTCCGGGGAGCGCGACGAATATTTGTCCCAACTCAATCATGCGCGCTTTGCGCTCGCTGAGGTCGAGAGTGTATATCATCTCGTCGACAACGGGATCCGACAGCTGCCGGAACACTTCCGGAATCACTCCAGTGACCGTTGCGCCGTGCTGTTTGGCAGTGGTTGCGAGGATGTGCATCTGTCCGGCGTTGCAGCCTCCGTAGATCAGACGTGCGTTCATCTCGCCGATGCCCTTGCCAATGGCACTGACGGCATTGGTGAAGTTGTCGCTGAGGTCAGATTTTGAGGAAAGGTAGACTGTTATGTTCATGCGTATGATGTCGTTTTTATTTTGATTTCTTTGATTTCTTCGAGGCCTTTCGCGAGTCGGATTTTTTCTTAGACTTTTTGGCAGTGCTCACCACGTCGCCCTCTTTGTTGACAGAGGTTGCGGCGGCCTTCTTGTCGGCCTCGTTGCCCACGATTGCAAAGTCGAGCTGCTTCTTGTTGAGGTCGGCGCGCGCCACTTGCACGGTGAGCTTGTCGCCGAGCTGGTATACGTGTTTCTTGCGGCGCCCGATGAGGCAATAGTTCTTCTCGTCAAACTCGTAGTAGTCGTCGTCGAGGTCGCGGATAGGCACCATGCCCTCGCATTTGTTCTCGTCGAGTTCCACGTAGATTCCCCATTCCGTCACGCCCGACACCGAGCCTTCGTAGATTTGTCCCAGTCGGTCTTTCATGAATTCCACCTGCTTGTATTTGATGGAAGCGCGTTCGGCGTTGGCTGCCAGTTGTTCCATGTCGGAAGAGTGCTTGCACTCGGTTTCGAGTTTCTCGCGGTTTACGGCGCGTCCGCCGTTGAGGTATTTGTCGAGCAGGCGGTGCACCATCATGTCCGGGTAGCGGCGGATAGGCGATGTGAAGTGGGTGTAATAGTCGAAAGCCAAGCCGTAGTGTCCTACGTTGACGGTTGAATATACAGCCTTCGACATTGAACGGATGGCGAGAATCGACAACAGGTTCTCTTCCGGCTTGCCCTTTACGCTTGAGAGCATCTTGTTGAGCGAGTTGTTGATGTCGGTGCGCTTGCCCGTGGTTCTCACCTTGTAGCCGAATCGGTTGGCTATCTCGGCGAAATTGGTCATGCGGTCGGGGTCTGGGTTGTCGTGGATACGGTAGACAAAAGGTTTGGCTTTCTTGCGTCCGCCAGGATTGCCTATGTCGGTGGCTACCTGCTTGTTGGCAAGAAGCATAAACTCTTCCACAAGTTTGTTGGCGTCTTTCGACACTTTGAAATACACGCTTATCGGGTGTCCGGTCTCGTCGATTTCAAAACGCACCTCGAAGCGGTCGAAGTTGACCGAGCCATGCTCGAAGCGGCGTTTGCGCAACGCTTTGGCGAGACGGTCGAGGGTGAGTACCTCCTCGGCATAGTCGCCCTTGCCGGTCTCGATTATTTCCTGCGCCTCCTCATAGGTGAAGCGGCGGTCGCTCTTTATCACGGTTTTGCGGATGCGGTGGTTGATGATGTTGGCGTTGTCGTCCATCTCAAAGATGCATGAGTATGCCAGTTTTTCCTCGTCGGGGCGCAGCGAGCAGATGCCGTTGCAGAGATGTTCTGGGAGCATCGGGATTGTGCGGTCGACGAGATAGACCGATGTGGCGCGCTTCTCCGCCTCTTTGTCGATGACTGAGCCAGGGCGCACATAGTGGGTCACGTCGGCGATATGCACGCCGGCCTCCCAGTTCCCGTTTGGCAGTTTGCGCAGCGACAACGCGTCATCAAAGTCCTTTGCGTCGCGCGGGTCGATGGTGAATGTTGTCACGCCGCGCATGTCCTCGCGGGCGGCTATGACCTCCGGCGTTATTCCTGCGTCGATTTTGTCGGCGGCAGCCTCCACGTTCTTAGGGTATACGTAAGGCAGACCGTATTCGGCAAGGATGGCGTTCATCTCCGAGTTGTTTTCTCCCGTTCGGCCGAGAATGTCGACCACCTCGCCGGTAGGGTTCTTGTCATCGTCGTTCCAGTCCACGATGCGCACAATTGCCTTGTCGCCGCTTTCGCCGCCTTTGATTTTCGCTTTTGGTATAAAAATGTCGCAGGCAAGGAATTTGCTGTCGGTCACGAGGAAGGCGTAGTTCTTGCTCACCTTCAGAGTGCCGATAAACACTTGCTCTTTTTTCTCTATAATCTCAAGCACCTGCGCCTCCGGCTCGAAACCCTTGCGCTGTGCGCACAGATGCACGCGCACGCGGTCGCCGTTGAGGGCGTGCTTTGAATTGCGTTCGGCTACAAAGACAGGCACTTCCGCCCCGTCGACGATTACGCTGTTTTTTCCGTTGCTGCGTCGCACGAATGTGCCCTCGGCGGAGGTTGTGATTTCAGAAGCCTGGTATTTTCCCGGCACGAGTTCCACAAGATAGCCGTCTCGGGTCAAGTCGTCGAGAATGTCGGCAATGAGATATTGGTCGCTGCGTCCGGTTACGCCAAGGTCAACAGCCACTTGCTTGTAGTTGAATGATTCCTTGTTGTGGTTGTTAAAAAAGTCAACAACCAGGGTCTTGATTTCCGACTTCTTTCCTGATCTTTTTTTCGTCTTTGTTGCCATATTGCGTCTTTCTTTTTTTCGTCGTCTGTTTTGTACTATATTATGCAAATTTAGTCATAATCCACGAGATTTTTCTAATTTTGCACCGGAAAAAAGCAATCATAATAAGAAGAAATGAAGAAAGCATTGGTCGAAAAGAAATATTTGGCAACGTTTGTCCTGATAACGTCGCTGTTTTTCATGTGGGGTTTCGCCCACGCAATCCTTGATGTTCTCAACAAGCATTTCCAGGAGGTGCTTGAGATGACAAAGACGCGGTCGGCGTTGGTGCAGGTGATGCTCTATACGGGCTATTTCACGATGGCCATCCCTGCCGGACTGTTTATCAGCCGTCGGGGATACCGGGCTGGCGTGATTGTCGGTTTGTTGCTCTATGGCATTGGTTCATTGCTGTTTATTCCTGGCGAATGGCTGATGTCGTTTGAGTTTTTCCTGTTCTCGCTGTTCGTGATCGGTTGCGGGCTGACGTTTCTCGAAACGTCGGCAAATCCGTATGTCACCGAACTCGGCGCGCGCCAGACGGCAGCCGCGCGTCTCAACATGGCGCAATCGTTCAACGGACTTGGTGCGATGTGTGCGCCGATTGTAGGCGGATGGCTGATTTTCCGCGACAATGCCAGCGTGGCGCTCCCTTACATGGGTCTTGGCATCTTCGTGCTGCTTGCGGCGGTGGTGTTCCCCCGTGTGCGCCTGCCGGAGATTCACGAAGACGACAGTGCCGCCGGCTCTGCGGAAAAGGCAAGAAACGCATCGCTGGCACGCAACTTTGCGTTTATATTCGGCGTGTTCGCACTGTTCTGCTACGAGATTTCGGAAATCTCCATCAACAGTTTCTTCATCAACTACGCCACCGACGGCAACTGGTTTGACAAGCCCACGGCGACGACGCTCTTGTCGCTTGGCGGACTGATGCTGTTTATGGTGGGACGCGTTGTCGGCTCGCTCGTGATGAGCCGCGTGAAGGCGGAGGCGGTGCTTGTGGTGTGCGCTACGGCGACAGTGGTGACCACCACAATAGTTGTGGCCGACTGCGGCGCGCTGTCGATGGGCGCGTTGATTGCCGGCTATTTCTTCGAGTCTATAATGTTTCCTACGATATTTGCCCTGTCGCTGCGCGGCTTGGGCGAGAAGACCAAAAGGGCATCGTCGTTTCTGATGATGACGCCTGTTGGCGGCGCTGTGGGGCCGTGGCTTATGGGATGGATGGCAGACGCACATGGAATGGTGCTGTCGTTTGTCGTGCCGTTGGCAGGATTCGTTGTGGTCTGGATTTATTCTATATTTACACTTAAAAATTCCAAGCAATGAAAGAACATTTGACAATAATAAAAGTGGGCGGTAAGATTGTGGAAAATTCTGAATCGCTCAACTCCCTTCTTAAAGATTTCGCCGCGGTGGAGGGCAAGAAACTGCTCGTGCATGGAGGCGGACGCTCTGCCACGCAGATGGCTGCCCGGCTCGGTGTGGAAACGAAGATGGTCGACGGACGCCGCATCACCGACGAGGCTATGCTCGAGGTGGTCACTATGGTCTACGGCGGACTTGTCAACAAACGCATCGTGGCTGGACTGCAAGCCCTTGGCATTGACGCTGTGGGACTCACAGGGGCTGATATGAACATTGTGCTCAGCGACAAGCGTAAGGTGTCGGCAGTGGACTACGGATGGGTCGGCGACGTGAAGAGGGTGAATGCCGAGGCTGTGGTGACGCTGATTGAGAGCGGATGTTGCCCGGTGGTCGCTCCGCTCACCCACGACGGTTGTGGACACATGCTCAACACAAACGCCGACACGATGGCGGGAGAGATGGCAAAAGCCATGGCGGCGCACTACGACGTGACGCTGATGTTCTGTTTCGAGAAGCCGGGCGTGCTTGCCGATGAGAACGACGACAGCAGCCTTATTCCTACTATAACACCCGCCGTGCTCGACGATTTGAAGCGCCGGGGAGTGGTGAGCGGAGGTATGATTCCGAAACTCGACAATGCCATTGCCTGCGTGTCGGCAGGGGTGGAGTCGGTGGTGATTACGCAAGCCGACAGGATAGCCGATCCGTATGCGGGAACAAAAATTTGCCTGTAGATTGACAAAAGAGACGAATAAAAGTGGGAAACTTCGGTTTTCCCACTTTTTTTGTGTATGTTTGCATAGCAATAAGAAAACAACAAAATATCACAAGATATGGAGAAAGAGTTGAACATTGATTGGGCGAATCTGTCGTTCGGGTATATTCCAACAGACTACAACGTCCGCTGTACTTACAAGAATGGCGAGTGGGGCGAAATCGAAGTCTCTTCGTCAGAGTTGATACCAATGCACATGGCTGCAAGCTGTCTGCACTACGGCCAGGAGGCTTTCGAGGGATTGAAAGCGTTCCGTGGCAAGGACGGTCAGGTGCGCGTGTTCCGCATGGACGAGAACGCAAAGCGCATCCAGCGTTCGGCTGAAGGCATTATGATGCCGGCGTTGCCAGTGGAGAAATTCATGGAGATGGTGAAAATGGTTGTGCGTCTGAACGCACGTTTCATTCCGCCTTACGGCAGCGGAGCATCGCTCTACATCCGTCCGCTCGAAATCGGTATGTCGGCTCAAGTTGGCGTTAAACCTGCCACGGAATATCTGTTTGTGATTTTCGTTTCGCCGGTTGGACCTTACTTCAAGGGCGGATTCAAGACCACGCCTTACGTCATTACCCGTAAGTATGACCGCGCCGCACCTCTCGGCACAGGCACGTTCAAGGTGGGCGGAAACTATGCCGCAAGTCTGCGTGCAAGCTGCGAGGCTCACGCTGCCGGATATTCGGCAGAGTTCTATCTCGACGCACGCGAGAAGAAATATATGGACGAGTGTGGCGCTGCCAACTTCTTCGGAATCAAGGACAACACATACATCACTCCGCTGTCTACGTCAATCCTTCCGTCAATCACCAACAAGAGCCTTATGCAGCTCGCCGAGGATATGGGCATCAAGGTGGAACGCCGTCAAATCCCGGAAGATGAGCTTACGACGCTTGAAGAGGCTGGCGCTTGCGGAACGGCGGCTGTAATCAGCCCTATCGAGCGTATCGACGACCCTGAGAACAACCGCTCTTACGTAATCTCGAAAGACGGCAAACCGGGTCCTCTCAGCACAAAACTCTACAACCGTCTCCGCGGCATCCAGCTTGGAGAGGAAGAGGATGTGCATAACTGGAACACGATTATCGAGCTGTAAGCGACCATGATAGGAAATCTTTCGGCTAAAGACGTGCTGCTGAAGTTCTACGACGAGGACAGCGACCTTTTCAAGCTGCTTTGGCATCACAGTTGCCAGGTGGCTGAAATGGCGCTCGACATTGCGTCGCGTTTCCCGGAAGCCGACCAGGATTTTGTCTACGACGCGTCTCTGCTCCACGATGTCGGAATCATAAAGACGCATGCGCCGTCGATTTTCTGCAACGGCGACGAGCCTTATATCCGTCACGGCATCCTCGGCGCGGAAATGCTGCGTGGCATCGATGCTTCAATGGAGCCGTACGCGCGGGTTTGCGAACGTCATACGGGCGCGGGAATATCGGCTGCTGAAATTGAACACGACAACCTTCCGCTGCCTCACCGCGATATGATTCCGGTGACGCTGGAGGAGAAGATTGTATGCTATGCCGACAAGTTTTTCTCAAAGTCGAAAACCGACACTGTGAAGACCGTCGACAGCATTCGCGAGGATCTCGCCAAGTTTGGCGAAGACCAGTTGGCACGTTTCGACGCTATGAACGCCTTGCTGAATCACTGACGGCAGCATTGTTAAAAAACAGAGCCGCCTGCAATCCGGATTGCAGGCGGCTCTGTTTTTAACCATCGGTCTACAAATCAATGTCGACCTCCACGGGACAATGGTCTGAGCCGAAAATCTCGGTGTGTATTTTTGCATCTTGCAGCTTGTCGTTGAGGCGCGTCGACGTGAGGAAATAGTCGATGCGCCACCCTGCGTTCTTCTCGCGGGCATGGAAGCGATACGACCACCACGAATATATGTCGGGCGTGTCGGGATGGAAGTGGCGGAACGTGTCGGTGAATCCGGCGTCGAGCAGCTTGGTCATCTTTCCGCGTTCCTCGTCGGTGAATCCGGCGTTGCGGCGGTTGGTTTTCGGGTTTTTAAGGTCGATTTCGCGATGCGCCACGTTCAGGTCGCCGCACACCACCACGGGCTTCTTGCTGTCGAGCCCTTTCAGATAAGCCCGGAAATCATCTTCCCACGACATCCGGTAGTCCAGACGGCGCAGACCATCCTGCGAGTTTGGCACGTAGACCGTCACAAGGTAAAACGTGTCGTATTCAAGCGTTATCACGCGGCCCTCGGTGTCGTGGTCGGCAATGCCGATGCCGTATGCCGCCGACAGCGGTTCGTGGCGGGTATAGATGGCAGTGCCGGAGTAGCCTTTCTTCTCGGCATAGTTCCAGTAGGAGCGGTAGCCGTCAAACTGCAAGTCGAGTTGACCAGCCTGCATCTTTGTCTCCTGCAGGCAGAAAAAATCGGCGTCGAGAGCGTTGAACGACTCCTCAAAGCCCTTGCCAACGCAGGCGCGAAGCCCGTTGACGTTCCAAGATATAAATTTCATAAATGTAGTCCTGTTATAACCTTTTATGCAAACTTACACAACATTTTCGGAATAAAAAAATTCACTGTTGCAGCAAAATGGAATAAATTCAGTAACTTTGCAACCATTATTAATGAATTATTATGAATTTTGTATATAAAACAGTGGTTGTCGCGGCGACAGTGCTTGCAGCCACATCATGCATTCAGGACGAGGCTCTCAACACGGAATGCGACATCCTTACGTGCTCGCTTCCGGCAGAAGTCGTTATGTCGGATCCTAAAATTACCAACGACCGTGTTACGGTCAACGTGCAGCCGGAAGCCGACATCTCGGCTCTCGCTCCTGTGTTTACATTGACTGAGGGCGCGACGATATCGCCGGCAAGCGGCTCGGTGCAGGACTTCCTCAATGCCGACGACCACACGGTGAACTACACCGTGACCTCGCAGGACGGTGAATGGCATAAGACCTACCGTGTGCAGGTGGTGCAGCAGCTGAAGCCGGATGAGTACCGATTCAACAAAGTGGAGCTTGACCCTACGAAGAAATATTCAATCTTCAACGAAATTGACAACAACGGCAACTTCCTGATGGCTTGGGCGTCGGGCAATCCGGGATTCGTGATGTGTGGCGAAGCCGACAAGGCTGCCAAGGCAAAGTATGGAAAGACTCAATATAAGGACCATATTTGGGAGTTCTTCCCCACAACCGCCGTCTACAAAGAAGGAACGACATTGAGCGTGGATGGCGAAAATGTGGCTAACTTTATGCTTGGCGACAAATACGCCCAGCCTGAGTTCATCCGTCTGGTGACACGTTCCACCGGAGGGTTTGGTTCCATGGTGGGAATGCCTATTGCCGCAGGCAACATATTCCAGGGCGAGTTCGACCTCGGCAATGCCATCTCAGCTCCGCGTGAGGCAACCAAATTCGGCGAGCCTTATCACTACAAGCCGTTGACGCTTTCGGGCGAATACCGCTATGAGGCAGGCGAGACGTTTACCGATGAGAAGGGAAAGCCCGTCGTAGGACGTACAGACATCTTCTCAATCTATGCCATCTACTTTTTGACCGACGATAAGGTGACATATATCGACAGCAACGTGCACTACAATGATTTCATGCATCCAAACATGGTGGCTCTCGCTAATCTCACCGATGCGCGCGTGACGGGGCTTGGCGACAACGATTGGGTGAAGTTTGAAATCACATTCGACTACAGCGCCTACAACAAGGTTGTCGACAAAGCGTTGCTTGCAAAAGGACGCTACAAGCTGGGCATCGTGATTGCGTCAAGTGCGGAGGGCGACTATTTCCGCGGCTCTGTGGGCAGCACGCTTGATGTGCGTAATCTGAAAGTCACACACGAATAAACTTGAATAAAAAATGAAAAAAAACATATTATCCGCAATTATCGTGGCGCTGGCATTTCTGCCCGCGCAATTGTCGGCTCAGCAGAGCCGCACGCAGAAAATCATCAACGCAGCACTGAAAGGTTGGAACATCGAACTGCGTGCCGGCTACAATCTCGGCGGCACATCGCCGATTCCGCTGCCTGTTGAAATCCGCGAAATCAAGAGCTACAAACCATCGATGGGTTTCTCTGTGGAGTCGGACGTCACTAAGTTTTTCGACGAGAAGTGGGGCTTGCTTGTGGGCGTGAAGCTTGAAAACAAGAATATGGAGACCGACGCCCGCGTGAAAAACTACGGTATGGAAATCCTCAGCGAGGGTGCCATTGCGAGCGGCCGATGGACTGGCGGCGTGAAAACGTCGGTGCGCAACGCATTCCTGACGTTCCCGGTGCAGGCTGCATATAAGGTGCATCCGCGCACAAACCTGAAACTCGGAGTGTTCCTGTCATACCTTATCGAGGGCAAGTTTGACGGAGTGGTCTACGACGGATATCTGCGCAACGGCGATCCGACGGGTGAAAAGGCAGTGTTTACAGGCGATGCCACGGCAACTTACGACTTCTCCGACGAGCTGCGCAAATTTCAGTGGGGACTTCAAGCCGGAGTCGACTGGGAAGCGTTCAAGCATCTGAAGCTCTATGCCGACCTTTCGTGGGGATTGGATTCGGCTTTCCCCGAAAGCTTCAAGACGATAACATTCAGCATGTATCCGATATACTTCAACGTTGGAGTAGGATATTTGTTCTAACATAAAAGCAATCAGAATATTATGGGAAAAATCATACTTACGGGCGACCGCCCTACAGGAAAACTTCACCTTGGTCACTACGTAGGCTCGCTGCGACGTCGCGTTGAGCTGCAGAACTCAGGTGAGTACGACAAAATTTTTGTGATGATTGCCGACGCTCAGGCACTTACCGACAATGCCGACAATCCAGAGAAAATCCGCCAAAACCTCGTTGAGGTTGCGCTTGACTATCTGTCGGCTGGATTGGACCCTGCCAAGACTACGATTTTCGTGCAGTCGGCGGTGCCGGAACTGACAGAGCTGGCATTCTATTATATGAACCTCGTGACAGTGTCGCGCGTGCAGCGCAACCCTACGGTGAAGACAGAAATCAAGATGCGCAACTTCGAGACAAGCATCCCTGTGGGATTCTTCTGCTATCCGGTGAGCCAGGCTTCCGACATCACCGCTTTCCGCGCCACCACAGTGCCTGCCGGTGAGGACCAGGAGCCGATGATTGAATTGACCCGTGAAATCGTGGGACGCTTCAACAACGTGTACGGCGAGACGCTTGTTGAGCCGGAAATCCTGCTGCCTACAAACGCTGCCTGCCTGCGTCTGCCGGGAACCGACGGAAAGGCAAAGATGAGCAAGTCGCTCGGCAACTGCATCTACCTCAGCGACACATCAAAAGATGTTGCAAAGAAGGTGAAAGGCATGTATACCGACCCTCTCCATCTCAACATCAGCGACCCCGGACACCTTGAGGGCAACTGCCCGTTCATATATCTCGACGCATTCTGCACCGATGAGAAATTCAAACGTCATTGCTCGGAATTCGAGAGCCTTCAGGATTTGAAGGACCGTTATTGCGCCGGAGGCGTGGGCGACGGCACGGTGAAGAAGATTCTCATCAGTGTGCTTGAGGAAGAGCTCGCTCCGATTCGCGAACGTCGCAAACAATGGGAACAGGATATCCCCGGCGTGTTCGAGATTCTGCGCCGAGGCAGTGAGGTGGCACGCGCAGTGGCTGCCGAGACTCTTGCCGATGTGCGCCGTGCAATGCGAATCAACTACTTCGACGATCCTAAGCTGATTGCTGAGCAGGCAGCCAAGTATGCCGGCAAATAACGCTTAGACAATACGTTACAATATAGGACAGGCATATACGGGTGGGAAAACGACCTGTTGTGTGCCTGTCTTTTTCCCTCCAAACCTCAGTATGGACACAGCAGTATTTCTCGGCACCGCCGAAAACTTCGTATACGGGCTTTGCAGCGCATATTTCATCTATGAGAGTGCGACATACTTCCGCCACCGCCGTGAGCAGCGCTTCTACCGCACGGCAGCGGCGATAATGGCTTTTTGGTTCTTGCTGGTGCTGAAGGATCCAATCTATTCGTGTATCGACACGCAATTGCATCGACACCTATACCGCACGTTGCTGCTTGTTGACATGTCGGCGGTGTTCACATGCGTGTTTTTCGTGGTCGAGCTCTTGTCGCCAATCTATATCACGTGGTCGCGCATCGTGCAGAATTCGGCATTCTACCTGCTGATGCTCGTGCTCTACATCGTGACGGCAAACGACATCTTCTTTGACATCAACATCGTTGGTATGGCAGTCTACTGTCTGATATGGGCGGTGCGCATCGCCGTGCTGACAAAACGCTACCACTACATCGTGCGGCAAAACTTCTCGTCGGCCGACAAGCGGTGGATGTGGCGGGCGATAGCGATGTTTCTGTCGGTGCTGGCGGCTTGGATATATTCGTGCTATGTTGAGTCGAGCATTTCCAACATCGCATATATCGTGATTGTCACGGTGGTTTGGGCTGTGGTCAACCATCATTACCGCAAGGTTGGGCGCAGCATTGACGAAGTGAGGCAGATTATGTCGGAAAAGCAGCCGGCGCTGGAAGGTATGCCCGACTTCAGCGCGGAGGTAGAGGCACTGTTTGTTGAAAAGAAACTGCACCGCAACCACGATTTGTCGGTAAGCCAGCTGGCACGCGAGATAGGCACCAACCGCAGCTATTTGTCGGCATGGCTCAACAATACGCTCGGCACTAATTTCTGCGACTTTGTCAACGGCTACCGCATTGCCGATGCGGAGGCGATGCTTGCCTGCGGCGACTGCTCCATGACGCAGGATGAGATAGCCACAACGGTGGGTTTCAATTCGCTCAGCACGTTTCGGCGCGCCTTTATCAAGAAACACGGAATCACACCGCGGCAATATTGCCGCGACAAACGGCATAAAAAATAGTTGCGGGCGCGGAAAAAGGGGTTCTTTTTTGCGAGCCAGCAATTAAATGTATAATTTTGCGGACTGCGGACAGGCTGTTTTTTTAGGTCTGCCGGGTTTGACATTTTAACAATTCGAAGCAATGAGATACAGACGTAATTGGATTGTGCCTAAGGGCAAGGAACTTACGGATATGGACCGCAAGATTTTGTTTTATCAAGAGCACGGACACCTTGTGCCGTCGCCGAAACTCATAAAGACACCAGAACAGATTGAGGGTATCCGCCGCAGCGGAAAAATCAACACCGGAGTGCTCGACCTCGTGGAAAAGGAAATACATGCCGGAATGAGCACGGCGGAAATCGACAAGCTGGTGTATGACTACACTGTCGACCATGGAGCCATCCCGGCGCCGCTCAACTATGAGGGCTTCCCTAAGAGCGTGTGCACGTCGATTAACGAGGTGGTTTGCCACGGCATTCCGTCGGAGGACGAAATCCTCGAGGAAGGCGACATCATCAATGTCGACGTGTCGACGATTCTCGACGGATACTATTCCGACGCTTCCCGCATGTTCATAATCGGAAAAACCACGCCGGAGAAGGAAAAGCTTGTGCGTGTGACAAAGGAATGCCTTGAATTGGGTATGAAGGCGGCAAAGCCTTATGGCTTTGTCGGCGACATCGGACACGCTATCGAGCGTCACGCCAAAAAGAACGGGTTCTCTGTGGTGCGCGACCTTTGCGGACACGGCGTAGGACTGGAGTTCCACGAAGAGCCTGAGGTGTTGCACTTTGGCCGTCCGGGAACGGGAATGCTTCTCGTGCCGGGTATGGTATTCACCATCGAGCCGATGATCAACATGGGCAAATGGCAGGTGTTTGTCGACGAGGAAGACGGTTGGACCGTAGTGACCGACGACGAGTTGCCGTCGGCGCAGTGGGAACACACGTTCCTGATGACCGAACGCGGGTTGCAGATTCTTACTTATTGACAACCGTCGGGCGAAAACATAACGGCAGGGGAGAGACATGCAGGTGTTTCTTTCCTGCTTTTTGTTAAAAAAAACATTAACTCTTGTTAAACGAGAAAATACCGCTTAAAAATTTATTTTCTCAGAAAAATAGTTGTAGTTTTGCAAGCGTATTATTGTTGTTGTATGTAATCAATGGAGTATTAAGATCTACCTTAAAAGAAGAATAACGCAGAATCTATGCCTTGAATCTGCAATAACGATATGCACAATAGAGAATAAATTGAGATTATTAAATACCTATGTAAAACTTAATCAATTCTTGAATGAAGAGCTTTAGTTTTCAGTTGAATCGTAGGGGACTTATCACGTTGCTTATGGCGATGTTGTTTGCGCTGCCTGCGTTTTCACAGAAAATGGCTGTACAAGGTACGGTCATCGATGAAAATGGCGAACCAATAATTGGTGCCAGTGTTGTTGATTCGAAGACGAAAGCGGGAACCGCTACCGACTTCGATGGAAATTTCGTGTTGAACGTTGACAAGAACGCTGTCCTGCAAGTCACTTATGTGGGCTACAAGACACAGAACGTTAATGTTGACGGCCGCAACAAATTAACAGTAAAACTTCAAACCAACAGCGTAGTGCTCAACGAAGTTGTGGCTATCGGTTACGGTACAGTGAAGAAGGAAGACGCCACTGGCGCCATCTCTACTTTGAAACCGGACGAAATCGAAGCCGGTCTTGCAACTTCCGCACAAGACCTCCTCGTTGGAGCCGCTCCTGGTGTGGTTGTCACATCAAACGGTGGCCAGCCTGAAGGCGGCGCTACAATCCGTATCCGTGGTGGTGCTTCTTTGAACGCAACCAACGACCCGTTGATCGTGATCGACGGTGTGCCTATGGACACAAAGGGAACACTCGGTTCGAGCAACCCATTGTCGTTTGTATCGCCTGAGAACATCGAGAACATGACAATCCTCAAGGATGCGTCGGCAACAGCAATCTACGGTTCGCGTGCATCAAACGGTGTCATCATCATCACTACAAAGAAAGGACAGAAAGGCAGACCACAAATCAACTTCACTGCCAATGCTTATGTCAACACTCCACGCAACTACGTGAACATGATGACAGGCGACGAGTTCCGTTCTTTCATCAACAATTATTATGGAGCAGAGTCGGCACAGGCACAGGCACTTGGCACATACAACACAAACTGGCAGAAGGAAATTCTCCGCACGTCTGTTTCACATGACTACAGCCTCGGCATTGGCGGTACAGTAGGATGTCTGCCTTATCGCGTGAGCCTTGCCTACACCGGCAACAACGGTATCATCAAGACTTCAAAGATGGACCGCGTCACTCTCGGCATCAACTTGACTCCAAAGTTCTTCGACGACTTGTTGGCAGTCAACCTCAATCTTAAAGGTGCCTACGTAGCCAACCGTTTCTATGACGGATCGGCACTTGGCAACTCAATCGGTTTCAACCCGACTCTTCCTGTGAAGAACCCTGACGGCAACGCTTTCAACGGTTGGACAACATACGTCAACACTTCTGTTGCCGGTCCTAGCGATCCAGGTACGTCGATCAACACTCAGAAGGCTCTCAACCCGGTGGCGTTGATTCAGGACTACGACAGCCGCTCTAAAGTATGGCAGAGCATCGGCAACTTGCAGCTCGACCTTGCAATGCCGTTCCTCCGCGATTTGCACGCAAACTTGAACCTCGGTTACGACTACAGCAAGTCGGACGTTACAAACATTACCGGAGAAAACTCTCCAATGGCTTGGAAGAATGGCTACACCATCAAGAACTCTGACGGAAGCACTTCAATTATCCACGACGGCAAAGAAACTACAAAGTTTGAATGGCAGGAGAAATACAACCTTCTTCTCGACTTCTACCTTAACTACAAGAAGGACGTGAAGAGCATCAACTCAAACTTCGACATTACCGGTGGTTACTCTTGGCAGAAATTCCACCGCATCGGTCACGACTACAGCTATGCAACAAGCGGAGAGTATGCCGGTGAGAAATATCAGGGTGTGGCTACAAACTACTCTGGCTCACAGAACCAGTTGGTATCTTTCTTCGGACGTGTAAACTACTCTCTGCTCGACCGCTACTTGCTCACTGTCACAGTGCGTGAGGACGGAACAAGCCGCTTCTCCGAAGAGCACCGTTGGGGTACATTCCCATCGTTGGCTCTCGCTTGGCGTTTGCTTGAAGAGCCTTGGATGAAGGGCGCAAAGAGCGTGATGAACGACTTCAAGATCCGTGCAGGCTGGGGTATCACCGGTCAGCAGGACCTCGGCGACGACTTCTTCCCTTACTTGCCGGTTTATATGATTGGTAAAGACCAATACCGCTATCCAGACGGAAACGGCGGCTGGATCACAGTTATCAAAGCCAACGGTTACAACGCCGACCTTAAATGGGAGGAGACAACTACTTGGAACGCCGGTATCGACATGGCATTCCTCAACAACCGTGTGACTACAAGCATCGACTTCTACAAGCGCAACACTGAAGACTTGTTGAACTGGGTGACTGTCGACGCTGGTTCAAACCTTACCAACGCAATGAACGCCAACATCGGTTCGTTGGAGAACATCGGTGTTGAATTCGCAATCACTGCCCGTCCAATTGTAAAGAAGAACTTCACTTGGACAACTTCTTACAACGTGGCTTGGAACAAGAACAAGATTACAAAACTGCTCAAGGGCGACGACAAGAATTACTTCGTTGCTACCGGCGACGGTATCTCTGCAGGTACAGGCGGCACAGTGCTCGCTCACAAAGTGGGATATCCGGCAAGCAGCTTCTATGTTTACGAGCAGGTATATGATGAAAACGGAAAGGCTATCGAAGGTATGTTTGTTGACCGCAACGGTGACGGCGTGATCAACTCTGACGATAAGTATATGTACCACAGCAAGGATCCTAAGGTGACAATGAACTGGACCAACACGTTCAACTTCAAGAACTGGGATTTCGGTTTCGCATTGCGCGCAAGCATCGGCAACTACGTGTTCAACGATGTTCAGGTTGGCAACTCTTCGATTTCTTCTACAGCGTCTCTCCCAGTCAGCAACTTGATGGCAGACACTCAGCTGTTTAAAGAAATCAACTTGACTCAAGGCACAAGCGACTACTTCGTGCAGAACGCAAGCTTCGTGCGTTGCGACAACATCACGCTCGGCTACACATGGCCTACTCTTTTGAACAACAACCTCCGTCTGCGTCTGTATGGAGCAGTTCAAAACCCATTTGTTATCACAAAATATAAAGGTCTTGACCCAGAAGTCGGTGGCGGTGTAGACAAGAACATCTACCCACGTCCTGTGACATTCTCTCTCGGTCTTGTGGCTCAATTCTAATCATTAAATCGTTACAGACATGAATAAGAAATTCAGAAATATATTGGCTTACGGATGCCTCGCATTCTCAATGATGGCTATGCCTTCGTGTGTGGGCGACCTTGATATGAAGCCAAACGACCCGAACAGCAAGACCGAACTCAATTCGGCTGCTGAATATGAGGGCTTCTTCTATCAACTTTACAACGGACTTGTAGTTTCTGGTCCTCAAGGAGGCTCTGACATCACTGTAGACGACGGCGGTGCCGGTACTTACATGCGTCAGCTTTGGAACCTTGAGGAGCTTCCGACCGATGAGGCTCTTATCGGTAAGAACTGGAACGACGCCGGTATCGATGAGCTCGACTTCTCTACATGGAGCCCTGACAACCACTGGCTTTATGAGGCAATGTCGCGTTTCACGTTCCAAATAAATATGTGCAACGAGTTTATCCGCACCATCGACAAGGCTGCAGGTATGATTTCCGATGATGAAATCGCAGCGATGAAACGTGAGGCAATCGTATTGCGCGCATTGTCTTACTATCACTTGATGGACAACTTCGGCAAAGGCCCGTTCACTGATGAGAATTCTACGGTAGGTGCAACGCCTCCAACGTTGACACGTGCTGAGATGTTTGAGAGAATCGTGCCTCAGCTGGCAGAGACAGTGAAGGATCTTACTCCTGCATCGGCTCAGAAATACGGCCGTCTGTCAAGAGAAGCCGGTTATATGCTGCTTGCAAAGTTCTATCTTAACGCGGAAGTCTACACAGGCACTGCCCGTTGGCAGGACTGTGCAAACGCCTGCAACGAGATTTTGAAGACTATCAACACTCTCGCGCCTGAATATAAATATCTCTTCTGCGCCGACAACAATCGTTTTGTAGGTAATGGCGAGATTATTTGGGGTCTTCCTCAGGATGAGAACAACCAGCAGACTTACGGCGGCACAACTTACCTTTCTATAGGCGCCTACAATGCCAATGTCGTTACAACAGCACAAGGTTTGCAAGGCACAGGATGGGGCGGTCCACGTATACGTCCGGAACTCGCAGATATGTTTGAGAGTGGCGACAACCGCTACCTCATTAGCAACAACGGTGGCAAGCTCAAGAACAATCTTGAGGATCTCGGCGACTGGGGTGCCGACGGTTGTGGTTTGATGTGTATTAAGTATGTATATACAAAAAGCGACGACTATTACAACACAACAGGCGCAACTCTGGTCAACACTTTCAACGGCACCGACTTCCCGTTGTTCCGTCTTGCCGACACATTCTTGATGCTCGCCGAGTGCGAACTCAACGGCGCAACAGGCTGCAACGGTCAGGATATGTTTGACAAGGTGCGCGCACGCGCAGGTTTGGCTCCTATCCTTCTCACTAAGGACAAACTCTTCGAGGAGCGCGCCCGCGAGCTCTACTGGGAGGGACACCGCCGCAGCGACATGATCCGTTTCGGCAAGTTTACAGGCAGCTCCTACAAATGGTCGTGGAAGGGCGGCGCACTCCGCGGACGTTCAATTCCTGACTACCGCAAGGTTTACGCTATCCCAACCAAGTTTGTCCCGACACTCGGACAGAACGAGGGATACTAACATCAGTCTAACTCTACTAAACACAAGAAAAAATGAAAAAGTATATAAATGTATTGATGCTGCTGGCGGTGGTGGTGTTCGGCCTTTGCTCTTGCGAGGACGACAAGGATCCGGTGCTCCAAAAACCTACCGAATTTGTGCTCAATCAGCCAGCCACTTCTGAACTTTATTATGCTCTGAACCCAACGGCAACATTGAACCTTACGTTCTCTCAGCCTAACTATGGTCCGGGCATCATCGCAAAATATTTCGTACAGGTGTCGCTCACTCGTGAATTTACCGATTTCGTGCAACTCACAGAGGAGTATACCACTTGCTCTGTCAACGTTCCTGAGAGCAGCATCGCCGAGGCTATGTGCAAACTCCGCGGCGTTACAAACGAGGACAACTACACTGACGAGCCTGCACGTCCGGTTTATTTCCGCGTGCTCTCTACTGTTGAAGATTATCTTGGCGGCAAGGAAGACGCTGCCGGCTATTCAATCCTCTCAAATGTTGTTTGTCTCAGTCAGGTGAAGGACTACTATGCAGTTAAGTTGCCGGGCAAGATTTACTTGGTTGGTGACTGCAATGGATGGAACGAACCGTCGAAGGCAAATGCCGCCTTGTTTGTTGGCTGGACGCTTTCAGAGGCTGACGACGCTATCGACAGCAAGATTTACACAGGCGTGTTCGATATTCCTGCAGGCAAATTCCAATTCCGCTTCTATCGCTCTCTCTCTGGTTGGGATGTTGATTCAATCGGTGCGCAGGTTGATGACAATCCTGTTGATATCGAGTGGATTGACGGCGTTGGCTTCAATGGCTCTGTTTTTGATGGGGGCAAGGGTTCGTTCCAGTACAGCAGTTGGGCTGGCGGTAAGATTAAAATCACCGTTAACCTCAAGGCGATGACCGTAGAAATGGTTCCTGCCGAATAATATGAAATCAGGCTTACCGCGGCGGTTGTCAGCAACCGCCGCAAGGAAGCCGGTTATTACAGAATTTACAAATAAAGACAAAAAATGAAAAAATTCAGTATATTACTTTCATTGGCATTGGCTGTAGGTTTCACAGCCTGCGACGATATCGAGGATCCAATGCCACCGCAAAGCAATCCGCAGGAAGCGATTATGGCTGCAGACGGTATCGCTGTGGCTCATGCGTTGCCTACTGATTTGAACCTCAAGGACTTCGTTGATAGCGAGCTGGGTGTGCCAGTGCTCAAAATCACCAGCGTTGACAATCAGCCAGCCGGCAGCGAAGTGAATGTTGAAATGCAGGTTTCCGCCACAGAGGATTTCAAGAAGCCTGTCAGCGTGCTTACAACAGTTGTCGACAATGTGGCTTATGCCAACTATCTCGACATTGACAACGCTCACCGCCAGCTGTTTGGCAAGAGCCCTGCCGCAAAGACCACTTATGTGCGTTTCGAACTCACGTTGACCCACAACGGAACAACAGTGCGTTTCGGCGGCGCCGACACTTATTTCGACGCTTCATCGGTAAATGTTACGCCTATTGACCTTGGCATCAAGATTGAGTCGGCATACTACGTAATTACCGACGCTGCGTTTGGTGACGGATGGGATGCTTCTGCCATCAAGCTCGGACATAGCGACCAGAACGTATACGATGATCCTGTATTTACATCTATCTGCACTCTCCCTGCCGGCTCAATCCAATTTATGGGCGCAGAGTCGATGGTGAAGGCTAAGGCCGACGCAGGCAATGAGTTTATGTATGCTTGGGGTCCTGCTGAGTCGGCTATGAGCGGCGAACTTATCTACGGCGAGAACTCACGTCCTGTAACTATTGCAAAGGCAGGAGAGTATACCGTGACAATCAACATGATGGAAGGCACATTCACTGTCAAGGCTTACTCACCGAAACTCTATGCTGTTGGTGGATTCAATGGATGGGGTCACGATGTAAACGTGTTCATCTACGAGCGCAACGGCGGCGTACACAGCGGTTTGGTTGACATGTCAAAGGCTGGCAACAAGGCATTTGAATTCAAATTCTCGACACAGCCCAACTGGAACGAAGGCAGCACTGCCTACGGTGTCGGCGCAGAAGCCAACCTGTTGAGCACTGACCCAGGAGCCAAAAACTTGAAACTTGACAAGGGTGGTATCTACTACTTCAAAGTCGACACAGACAAAATGACTTGGGAGGCGATGGAAATCACTTCGTTCGGAATTATCGGCGACGCTACTCCTGGCGGATGGGACGCTGAAACGCCACTTACTTACGCCGGTGGTCTCGTTTGGAAGGGTGAGGTTGCTCTCGTCGGCGGTAAGGAATACAAGTTCCGCGCCAACAACAAATGGGACTTCAGTCTCGGCGGTTCGCTCGACAATCTCAACGAGAACAACGCACCAAACTTCAAGTGTGCAGAAGACGGAACGTATGAAATTACGCTCAATCTCAGCAACAACCGGACTTGGAAAGCGTCAGTTGTGAAGAAATAATACTCCAATTGATATAATTTGTATTGAAAAAGGAGTCGTCTCAGGGATGAGACGGCTCTTTTTTTCTTGTTTTGTGGCATAGTGTTTTCATTTGTAAACTGAAATTTGTAACTTCGCACACAAACTTTCAGAATATTAATCATAAACTAAGCAAAATAATGGAAGACGAAAGACAAAAGCAGGAAGCAGGTATTCCTGAAAACGCTTTCCGCGAGCTGAAGCCGGGCGAGGAGTATATCCCCGTGATGCGCCCCGACCGTCAGTATCCGGAAGTGACTCCCTACTCTGTGATAATGGGTCTTGTGATGGCGATTATCTTCAGTGCCGCGGCGGCATATCTCGGACTGAAAGTGGGGCAGGTGTTTGAGGCGGCAATTCCTATTGCAATCATCGCAGTCGGAGTGTCGGGCGCGTTGAAGAAGAAAAACGCCCTCGGACAGAACGTGATAATCCAATCTATCGGCGCCTCGTCGGGAATCGTGGTGGCAGGAGCCATCTTCACCCTCCCGGCGCTCTACATCCTTCAAGCCAAGTATGGCGACGCCATTACGGTAAGTTTCATTGAGATATTCCTCAGCTCGATGCTTGGCGGCGTACTCGGCGTGTTGATGTTTATCCCGTTCCGCAAATATTTCGTTTCCGACATGCATGGCAAGTTCCCGTTCCCGGAAGCCACAGCCACCACACAGGTGCTTATCTCCGGCGAGAAGTCGGGCAGCCAGGTGAAGCCGCTTATCATTGCGGGCGCTGTCGGCGGTATCTACGACTTCCTTCTCTCCACATTCGGATGGTGGGCTGAGACATTGACGTCGAAAGCGACAGAATTCGGCGCCCACGTGGCAAGCCAGGCCAAGATGGTGTTTAAAATCAACACCGGAGCGGCGGTGCTCGGTCTCGGCTATATCGTAGGTTTGAAATACTGCTTCATTATTTTTGCAGGTAGCGCGTTTATCTGGTATGTCATCGTACCGTTGCTCGGAATGAGCCCGGAGGCAGCCGCCATCGATCCCGAGGTGCTGTTCAAGACACAGGCGCGCTACATCGGTATCGGCGGTATCGCCATGTCGGGCATCATCGGCATCATCAAGTCGTGGGGCATCATCCGCTCTGCCGTAGGTCTTGCCGGACGTGAATTTCGCGGCAAGGGCGGCAATGTGGCAAAAGTGAAGCGCACACAGAAAGACATTTCGATGAAAGTGCTTGCCTTCAGCCTTATCGCAGCGTTGGCAGTGACATTCGCATTCTTCTACTTCGGCGTAATCCACAACCTCTTCCAGACCCTTGTGGCATTCTTGGTGGTTACGGTGATAGCGTTTCTCTTCACCACGGTGGCCGCCAATGCAATTGCCATTGTGGGATCGAACCCGGTGAGCGGAATGACACTGATGACGCTGATTGTAGCCTCAGCGGTGTTTGTGGCTATCGGACTTAAAGGAGCCAGCGGCATCGTCACCTCGATGATTATCGGAGGCGTTGTCTGCACGGCTCTCTCGATGGCAGGCGGTATGGTCACGGATATGAAAATCGGCTACTGGCTTGGCTCCACTCCGCAAAAACAGCAGCAGTGGAAACTTGTCGGCACACTCGTGTCGGCAGCAACTGTCGGCGGCGTTATCCTGATTCTTGCAAAAGTGTATGGCTTCTCAGGGCCGAACGCACTCGCCGCACCGCAGGCCAACGCGATGGCAGGCGTTATCGAACCGTTGATGATGGGTGGCGACACGCCGTGGCTGCTCTATGGCGTAGGCGCAATCCTCGCCGTGCTTCTCAACTGGCTCGGTGTGCCGGCATTGGCTTTCTCGCTCGGTATGTTTATCCCTATGGAGCTCAACGCGCCGCTGCTTGTCGGCGGTTTGGTCAACTGGTTTGTGTCAACCCGTTCGAAAGACAAGGAACTCAATGCGGCACGCACAGAGCGCGGCACGCTTCTCGCCAGCGGATTTATCGCCGGTGGAGCATTGATGGGCGTGGTCAGCGCCGGAATGCGCTTCGCAGGCTTCGAGTATACTTGCGGATTCAGCGAGTCGACGCTCCAGATTGGCGGTGTGGCTGTCTATGCGCTGCTCATCGGCTATCTCGTTTGGGACTGTATGCGCGGAAAGAAAGCGTAAGCGGGGGCAACCTCCTGAGCTTGAAAAATCAAAGAAAAATGTCGTGGATGCATCATGTGTGTCCACGACATATTATTTATTCTTTTTATTTATCAACAAATTAACTTAATGAACAAGACAATTTTCAACAAGCGTGCAAGCCTGAAGTTCTCGCACTTCTCCAACAAAGGCTACTCCTTGTTTTCTGTGCTTGGAAGAGTGGTGGCTATCGGTGCGCTCAGCGTAACCACGCTTACCTACGCCAAGGCAGAAGGCATCAGCGTGGAGGGAGCCAAGGCTGATTCAGTCTTTATCCGTGGAGGAAAGGCTTACGAACTGGATGGTGTGACCGTAACGGGGTCGCGCGCGCCGATGACAGTCGAGCTGTCACCAAAAATTGTGACGGTCATGACCCGCGAGGACATTCAGCGGTCGGCGGCACAAACAATCAACGACGTTTTGAAACTGGCTACGGGCGTGGATGTGCGTCAGCGTGGAGGTTTCGGGGTGCAGACCGACATTTCGATCAACGGCGGCACCTTCGACCAGATTGCAATTTTCCTTAACGGAGTGAACATCTCCAATCCGCAGACGGGGCACAACGCCTCCGATTTTCCTGTCGCACTTGCCGACATCGACCATGTGGAGATTATCGAGGGCGCATCGTCGCGCGTGTTTGGCACATCGGCGTTCAACGGCGCCATAAATATTGTGACTAAAAAAGCAAGCGCAAACGGCGTCGAGGCAAATGTGGAAGCCGGCAGCTTTGGCAGCCTCGGGGCACAGGGCAGGCTGCAGATGGCTTTCAGAAGCGGAAAGTGGGAACAAGCCTATTCCGTAAGCGGCGGATACAAACGCTCGGACGGAGGCACCGAAAACAGCGACTTCGAGAAAGGACAGGGCTATGCCAACTTGTCGCTGAGCTACGACCATCGCCTCGACATCGGGGCGCAGCTGGGCATCGCAACCCAAAGTTATGGCGCAAACACATTCTACAGCGCCAAATTCAACAATCAATATGAGAAAACCGACCATGGAATCGCTTCTCTTAATGTGAGCGTCCACAACCAAGGCAGGACTTGGGAAGTGACGCCTGCGGTATATTACAACAAATTCAAAGACCATTATCAATTGACGCGTGGCAAGGAAGGCGCCGCGGCGGGAGAGAACTACCACAACCTTGATGTGTTTGGCGGTGCGGTCAACGCCTATGTCGACTGGATTGCAGGAAAGACCGCCGTCGGTGTCGACATCGGTAAGGAACGCATCTATTCCACGGCTCTCGGCAACCAGCTCGACGCGGCCGACTATAAAAGCATTCCGGGCTCCGACAGGCAGTACACCCGTAAAGGAGAACGCACAAACACGAATGTGATGCTGGAGCACAATTTCATATTCGGAGGGTTCACACTCTCTGCCGGAGTGCTTGCCAACCGCAATACGGGACTCGACAATAAATTCAGATTCTATCCGGGAGTGGACGCCAGCTACCGTCCGAACGCCAATTGGAAGGTATACGCCTCATGGAACAAGGCTCTCCGCATGCCCACCTACACCGACCTCTACATAAGCAATGCTGTGCAGCAGGGCGACGCCTCGCTGAGCCCGGAGAAAAACTCCGCATTCAAAATAGGCACACGCTATCGGCAGACGGGATTTTCGGCGGTGCTTAGCGGATTCTACACACATGGCAAGGATATGATTGACTGGGTTCAGACTACGGAAACAGAGCTGACCGACAGCAAATACCACGTGATGAACATCGGAAAACTCGACAATATGGGCTTCAATGTTGATGCCGAGATATATATGAACGAGCTGTTGCCGAGATGCTTCGTGACGAACATCAGACTGGGATATGCCTACATCAACCAAAACCACGAGACGGAAACAGAGATACTGAAATCGCTGTATGCGTTGGAATATCTGCGCCATAAGGCCGTGTTCGGCTTGGACCATAAGATTTGGAGCAAGCTGTCGGCGTCGTGGAGCGTGAGATGGCAGCAACGGATGAACGGCTATCATCCGTACACGAAAGTGGACTGCAAGGTGATGTGGAACGACCGGAAATATAGCGTATATGTAAAGGCCGACAACATCACGTGCCACCGCTACTACGATCTCTCTGCCGTAAAGCAGCCGGGGCTGTGGGTGATGGCAGGTGTAAGTGTGAATCTTGGATGGTGACAGCCGCCACAGGAGTGAAAGCAAACGGGAAGCAGCATATTGTTTCCCGTTTTTTCCGTTTGAGCCAGCGGTGATTTTGAGAATCCTGGAATAAAAAAACAGCGCGCTGTTATGTAGCACACTGTTTTTGCGGAGTGAGCGAGATTCGAACTCGCGATACGCTTTTGGCGTATACACGCTTTCCAGGCGTGCCTCTTCAGCCACTCGAGCATCACTCCTCGTTTTTGCGTTTGCAAAGATAGTGCAAATTGAGAGAAGAAAAAAGAGCTTGCTTGTTTTTTCTTCCGAAATGCAGCCTATCTTATTGAAAGATAGTGCAAATTGAGAGAAAAACTGTGCAAACCGAGCGAAAAATGAAGATTTCCTTCAATTTTTCCGAGGTGCAGCCAGTTTTATCAAAGAAAAAAGAGCTTGCTTGTTTTTTCTTCCGAAAAGACAGCGATTTTAGTCTATGCCAAAATCGAAGGTTCCGCTGTAGCCGCCGGTTCCCATAGAGTTGAAGATTATGCAATATTCTCCGGGTTCGGCGGTGATTTCCAAGTGCTTAAAGGTAACATCTTGATGCTTTTGCATCCTTCGAGTGGGGACAACATATTCTGTAAGGTGAGGGATGTCAACCATATTATTCTGTTAGATTCATTTGGTAAAGAACCAAAGGAGAAAAAGCACTATATTCTGAAGAAGAAAAAAATGAAAGTATAAACAAATAAAAGAGGTATATTCATATGACTTTTGGGTCATTTGAACACCTCTTTTATTTCTATTTCATTTTTAGTACATTAAACTTTGTATTACTTTCAAATCCCATTACAAACAAGTTGTATTCATGAGGGTAATACACAAAATTGTTATATACAATATAGGGTGCAGGAGCATTTGATGGTAATGTAATATTTGTTTTATTAATGGTATCTTTGATTTGAATCTCAACAACCCACGGACCAATATGCTTCTCTATCAATTTGCAATTGCCTGAGAAATCGATCATTGATTGTGGAGAGTAATCTTCCTCTAAGACTTTTTGACTTACAGAAATCAAAGTATCTTGCACATTTATATTTAGTTTACTAAAAACAATAGTATGAGAGTCTTTACTAAAAGAACAGGCATCCAATATAAATATTAGGATAATAATATATATATATTTCATATAAAATAATTTATAGCGTATGGTGTTTCCACCATACGCTGAGATTAATCCTTGTTACCTCAAATTGAGCAATGCCAAAGTCGTTGACGGAATACATCGGCGCAAACATATAATGTGTCATCGAGTGATATGCGTCGACTGCACCAAAGACGAATTTGAATTTTGCAGTTCCTGTAAATCGGTTTTGGCTTTTAGCATCAGCAAACTCTAATCGTGCAGTCTTGCTGAACGTTCCCGATATTTTTATATTCTTATATTTGATTGGAGTCATTGCCGTTTCCGTGTCTCCATTTATCATATACAATCCAACGGCTTGCTGTTGTGCAAAAGATACAGCACTGCAAATAATTGAAATTAGAAGAGAAATGATGATTCTCATATTGCGTAAAAGACGATAATGTTTGTTTTGTAAAATTATATATTTTAATTGAACCGGCAATGAAAATGAGAGGTGTTTATAAACATATCCATATAATAAATTGTGAGATTCTTATACCATGTTATTTTCGCTTCACGCCCCTTACGGCTTCGGCGTCGAGAGGATTTTCCGGCCAATAGTGCTTTGGGTAACGTCGCTTCAGCTCTTTGCGCACCTCAAAATAGGCATTGCTCCAGAAGCTGTCCATGTCCTGGGTCAGCTGCACGGGCTTGAATCCAGGCGACAGGAGTTCCATAAGCACGGTGCGTTTTCCTCCGTCGACACAGGGCGTGTGGAGCATCCCGAAGCATTCCTGCAGGCGTACGCTCAGCACCGGTGCTTCGGCGGCTTTGCGGTAGTCCACACGGATTCTGCTGCCTGAAGGTACGGTGATGTGCGATGGGGCGAGTCGGTCTACCTCTTGCTGCATGTCGTAGGGGATGAGCGCCCACAAAGCATCGTGCAGATTTATCTTTTTCAGCTCGGCTGCCGTTGTCAGCACTTTTCCGTTCTGCTCAATGTAGAACGGCAGCCATTCAGAAGCTGTCGACAGGACGTGTTCCGTAGACAGGTCGGGTAGAGCCATTTCCGGATGCCATTCCGCCACCGCGTCCACACGCTTTTGAAGCCTGGCAACGTCGTCGCTCCAGTCGAGCAGTCCGAGTCCTTCTTTCTGCACAGCCTCGCAGACCGTCGAGACAACAGCGCTTTTGTCGGCATTGTGCAGAGGCTGGCTGTCGACAGTCAGCACCCCGATTGTGCGTTCGCGCAGCATCGCCACACCGCCGTTTTTTGAATCCCAGAAAATCCGTTCGCGTTGTCGTGTCTCGATGTCCTCTGGCCGCAACGGTGCGGCGAGAAACACCCTTCCGCATTTTTCGGAAGCGTTGAGGGCAGCCACCGCCAGCCAGTCGTAGGAAGCAAGATTGCTACCGTTGTCAATCTGCACGTTGACGCCCGAAGCCAGACGGAAGTGCCCGATGCTGTCAATGGCTTTAGCCACCCGTTCAGGATATGCCGTCGCCACAAGGCAGCCGGTATCCTCCGGGCATATATCGTCGTTGCATTCTGTGGCTTTGATCATATTTCGATATTCCTCGGCAATCTGCGCTATGCGCGACCATCTGCCGAGTCTGTGCTGTCGCCGCGCCGTCCGGAGCAGGCTGATGCGCAGGCATAGGTCGGCGGAAGTGTCGTCGGTCAGAGGATCCTTCTCCTCCAGTATGGCGGCAATGTCGCAGGCGAGACTTTTCTGCGCAGGCGATTCGGCGCGCACCATCATTTTTGAAATATGCGGATGACACGGCAGTTTCGACATCTGCCTGCCGAGGCTTGTTATGCGGTTCTGGTTGTCGACGGCACCAAGCGTTGTCAGCAGTTTCCGGGCTTGCGCAACGGCTGATGGCGGAGGCGTTGTCAGCCATGGCAATGCCTCTGCGTTGCTTTCTCCGAAAGCTGCAATGTCGAGAAGGGTAGGCGCAAGGTCGGCATCCGAAATCTCGGGTCGACGGCGCTCGTTCATGCGATGCTCCGAGGCCTTTGTCCACAGTCTGTAGCAGACTCCAGGGGCCACGCGTCCAGCGCGTCCCGACCGCTGCGTCGCCATGTCGAGGCTTATGCGCACCGTCTCAAGGTGGCTAAGTCCCGACCGGGGATTGTAGACCAATTGCCGGCAATATCCCGAGTCGACCACAATGCGTACGCCTTCAATCGTAATCGATGTCTCTGCGACAGGCGTTGCAAGCACTATCTTGCGCTCGCCTTTGCCCGATGGCGCCACCGCCCGCCTTTGCTGCTCCGGCGACAGATTGCCGTAGAGAGGGAATACGGCAGTCGGCGACAGTTTGTCGGCAAGCAGCCGCTCGCATTGCGCAATGTCGGCTTGTCCGGGCAGAAAAGCGAGAATGTCGCCCTCGTGCTGGCTGTGAGCCTTGTTTATCGCCGACGCGACTGCCGTCGGGATGTCGGCGGGCGAAATGTCGGTCGTCGCATAACGTGTCTCCACAGGAAACATCTTGCCCCGGCATTCGATGAGAGGAGCGTTGAGGCTTGTGCAGATAGACGACGTGTCGATTGTAGCCGACATGATGACAATTTTCAGGTCGGGACGCAGAATCTGTTGGCATTGGCGCGTCAGGGCGAATGCCAAGTCGGAATTGATGCTGCGTTCGTGGAACTCATCGAAGATTACAACCGACACCCCTTCGAGCAAAGGGTCGGCGATGAGCATACGCGTCAGAATTCCTTCTGTTATCACTTCGATGCGGGTGGACTCTGACACACGGTTTTCAAAGCGCACCCGGTAGCCAACCGAGCCTCCCGTGTGCTCCGACAACATGTCCGCCATGCGCTCAGCCACTTGCCTGGCAGCGAGACGCCTGGGTTCGAGCATGAGAATCTTGCCGTCGGAGGGCAGGAATCCAGCCATGACGGTAAGCGGCAGAAGAGTGGACTTTCCCGCTCCCGGAGGCGCGGTCAAAACCACGCATCCGTTGGCGGTCAACGCCTTGTTGACGTCGGCGGCAATCTCAGTCGTCGGCAACGAGGCGGCGTTTCTGATTATGTCGTTAAATTCCATCATTGTTTCTGTCTGAAAATAAGTTTCGCCAGGCCGTACACATAACGTCGGAATCCAGGTCGGTAATTAAGGATTTTGTCAAACCAAGCCATATGCCTGCCTGCTATTTTCACCACGATTCCCACATAGAGCATAGCGAACAGTGTGCCCACACCAACGATATACCATTGCCATGCTCCGAAAAACACATAGCAGAAAGCCACGGCGAGAACCACCAGCGAGCAGTCAACAACAATCTTTATCTTCGGGAAGTCGATGCCTGTCACGCAGCTTACCGCCACCGGGAAACCCTCGCCAGGCATTGTCACCGAGCCGCATCTCACCTCAAGGGCGATGCCGATGCCCAGGACTGTGCATCCCGCAATCTGCGCCAGTGCTTGCTCCGTTATGCCGTCGGGCAGAAGCCACGATGTGAGAGCCATATTCAAGTCGATGAGTGATCCGAAAACGAATCCCACCAGCAGCTGGAACAACTGAACCGGTTCGAAGCGGCGGCGCAGCACGGCAATCTGCCCAGCCACCAGTATGGCGTTCATTATGTAGGTGTATTGTCCGATTGTCAGCGACGGAACTCCAAGTTCACGTTTGCCGGCAGTCTCGAAAACGTAAGGCAGAGTGGAGATTACGCTTGATCCCAACTCGCTCTTTACGCATACTGAGACACCGAGAGTCATTATAAACAAAGATACAAGCAGCCATAGGTGCTGCCACAAAAAAGAGATTGTCCGTTCTTTCTTATTCATAGATGAAAAATTGTAGATAATGATAGTTTTAATGACTTGTTTGGATGTGGTGATGATTGTTGCAGAATTGTGTCGAAAACGACATAACAAAGTTACAAAAAAATGCTGGAATAACCTCGGAAAATTTGAAGAACGACGCTAATTATCTTAACATCAATGTCGTTTCGGTGACAAAACGGAAAAGTGTAAAGCGCAAAGAAAAGCGGAATATGAAGAAAAAGAACGATGCCCTTGATATGGAAAACAAAAGGTTGCAGGAACAGAAAGCCGAAGCCGAACAGGAACTCAAACGAGCCAAGAAAGAAGTACAGACCGAGAAACTGAAAGGCGCAGCCACTACCGCAGCGACCAACATAGCCGAAAGCGTGGGTTCTCTTTTCGGAGGTGGAAAGATGAAATCGTTGGAACGCAGGAACGAGGACTTGCAAGACCGCATACTTGAACTTGAAGAGGAAGCCCTACAACGGGAACGGCAACAAGCCAAGCAGATACAGGATATAAAAAACGCTTACGAGCAACAGCACCGCAAGCTGTCGGAGTTCGTGGATTTTGTAAAATGCTACTTTCCGTATGTGGAGAAACTGATACCGACTATCAAGTTCCTACGTGATGCACTGAATTTTGGCGATGCCGTCATTAGAAAGTTATGCACGTTCAAGGATGTTTCCATCAAAGGGGAACTCTATTCTTGCGAGTTCAAGCAGCATTTCAAAGCTGACAAAACGATATGTTCACTTAAAGAGAACAAGGAAGGAAAATTCAATCTTTACATAGACGGAGTTTCACATGTCAGTTGGTTCAGACAGAAGAAAGAGGAGCTTATGGAGAAGCTGAGACCGCAAGCGAGAAGACAAAATCGGAGTATTAACTTGTAAATCATAATAAAATCCGTGATAGTAGAATGTTACATCACGGATTTTTTGTACTTTTGCAGTGGATTGAGGTAACTCTTTCCAAGACATATTGGAAAAAGAAGAAGCGTTATGCTTATCTTGTTAATGGAAACCTGAGAAATTTCTAATTACGAACAAGGATAGCATAGTGGTTCTCACGCTATAGCGTGGGCTGCTATTACTATATCTGTTCGTAAAGGTTTTCTCAGGACCTCCATTAAAGACATAGTTGTATTGCAGTTCACGCTTCGTGCATAAATAAAGGTCTTTGAGGACTGCCAAAGACACAGATGTACGACTATGGCAGATATTAAAATTCCCATTGTGGAACTTGCAGAAGATAAGTTTCAAGTTTCAATAGATACAAGCCTGTATGCTAAAGAAGTAATAACAGCTGCTATCTATAAATTATCCCATTTATTCTATATCCATCAACAGACGGACACTTGTAATCAAACACTTGTGAATGTTATCTTTGAATCAAAAGATAACAGCAATGTAACTGAAGAGATTCCAAAACAGTTTTGCAATGAATTGATAGACCAACAGATTCGTTATAATACAAATGTTCAGTTTGGTCATATTCGTGATATGATAGTTCAAGAAGCGTTCAAACCCGTAACAAAATGATGAATTATGGCTTATCAATTACTACCATTCCGTTTTGAACAATTCAATGATAATCAGTATCTTCTAACAAATGAAGTTGGAGAATATATATTTTTGTCAAATGACGATTTTCATGCCTTTGTTAATGGTAAGTTAGACGAACATAGCGAATTGTTCTATGACCTTGCTTCCAAACAAATAGCAACAACTGACAAGGTAGAAGATGTGGTGCAGATGCTTGCTACTAAGTTTAGAACGAAGAAAAGTATCTTGCGTGATTTCACTTCGTTGCATATGATTGTGCCAACACTACGTTGTAATTCAAGCTGTATTTATTGTCAGGTTGCCCGTAAGAACATGGATGACCATTCTGCCGATATGACTAAAAAGACAGCAAAGAATGTAGTAAAAACCATATTTCAATCTCCATCGCCTTGTATCAAAATAGAGTTCCAAGGCGGAGACCCATCAACAGACTTCAATATGGTAAAGTATATTATCGAAGAAGCTGAATGGCAAAACTTGTTCAAGAAAAGAGAATTGGATTTTGTAATCTGTACTAACCTAACTCTACTCAACGAAGATATGGTGAAGTATTTGAAGAAACATAAATGTATGATTTCCACTTCTCTTGATGGACCTAAAGATTTACACGACATGAACCGTCCTTTGCAAAATAAGGATTTAGACCATCATGCCATTTTTGAGAAGAATCTTGCTATGATAAGGAATATATGGGGAGATAACGAGTGTGTTTCTGCATTGATGACCACCTCCAAATATAGTTTGGGATGTTTCAAGGAAATTATAGATGAATACATAAGATTGGGTTTCAATAATATATTCCTGCGCTCTCTTAATCCTTACGGATTTGCAAAGCAATACAAGGAAAAGATAGCATATCCGGTTGAAGAGTTTGTCGCCAATTATAAAGAGGGACTGGATTACATCATAGAATTAAATAAGCAGGGAACTTTCTTTGTAGAGGGGTTTGCTGCATTGTTGCTGAAACGAATGCTGACACCGTTTGCTACTGGTTTTGTGGATTTGCAGTCGCCTGCCGGAGTGGGTATAGCTGGAGCAATCTATGACTATGATGGAAATGTGTATGTTTCGGACGAAGCCCGTATGATGGCACGTTTCAAAAACTACTATTTCAAATTGGGCAATGTAAACGAAAACAGCTATCAAGAAATGTTTAATGGGGAATTACTCCGTCATATCATTTCTTCCGCTTGTAACGAATGCTTACCAGTCTGTGCAGAATGTGTATTTCAGCCTTATTGTGGAGCAGATCCTGTCCGTAATATGTCAGAGCAAGGCGATATGGTAGGGTTCCGACCAACAAACGAAATGTGCAAGAAGACGAAAGCGATTCTACATTACCTGTTTGAGTTGTTGCAGAAGCACGACCCAGAGATAAACAGAATATTTTGGTCTTGGTTAAATTAATTGAGCTATGAAACAGATTCAAGGAACTTCATATAACATCGAAGATGATATAGTTGGACGTATAACCTTTGGCAAGAATAATTTGTTTGGTCGTTCCAACGATATATTGGTATGCAAAGATGCAAGTAAACCCTCTATCGGATATTTGGCTACCATTACGGAATCAACATCGTTTGTAAGTAAAGGGAAACCTTATTGTGTAGTTGAGAATGTCGAAACTTTCCAAGAAGGAGATGTGGTTGTTATTAACAAGCAAGGAGAAATTATATTCGTATATGAAATACTCTCCAATCACAATGCTTTAATGGCTACAGAGCGTTGTAACCACCGTTGCATTATGTGTCCGCAACCTCCTATTTTGCAGGAAAAAGATAAGACACCGTTCAATTTGAAACTTATTTCCTTATTTGACAAAAGCACACAGGAAATAGGTATAACAGGAGGAGAGCCAACTCTTATTGGGGATAATCTTTTTACGCTGATAAACCATATCAAGAAAGAATTGCCTCATACAGCAATCAGCATTCTGTCAAATGGAGTAAAGTTTGCGGATAAGGAATACGCAATGAAGTTAGCTAAATGCAGACACCAAGATTTGCAAATAGACATACCTTTATTCTCAGATATTGCGGAAGAACACAATCACATTGTAGGTGCTAAAACATTCTACAAGACGGTTCAAGGACTATATAATTTAGCTTTATTCCGTCAACGTATAGGATTACGTATAGTCGTTCATAAGCAAACTTACAAGCGACTTCCTCAATTTGCCGATTTTATCTATCATAACTTTCCTTTCGTTGCCCAAGTAGCTTTTATGCAAATGGAAACAACAGGGTTGGCAAAAGAAAACTTTGATGACTTATGGATAGACCCCTACGATTATAATGACAAACTGCGAGAAGCAGTCTTATTGCTTGCGGATAGAGGCATGAAACCATATATTTACAATGCGCAGTTATGTGTATTGCCTGAAGATATACGTTGTTATGCTCAGCAGTCTATTTCTGATTGGAAAGACATTTATATTTCTGAATGTGAGGGGTGTGTTTTAAAAGGTCAGTGTGCAGGATTTTTTGAATCCAATAGGCAGGCGCACAGCTTACACATTAAGAAAGTAGAACATATATCATCCGATATATCGTGTTAGGTAACTGAATGTTTAACTTTAAAAAGGAGGTATCAATGAAGAGACTCTTGTTCTTTGCTGTTTCTGCAATTATTGCAGGTGCAAGCTATTGTTCCTCTGTTAGCGAGAAGATTGTTGCTAAGGTAACCAACAGCGACACTCAAATCGAACAACAGCAGGAACAGACATTGGTGCTGGGACAGTCCTCTGCCGAGTTTAAATTACTCGCAAGCCACAGTTCGCACAGCAGCCATAGTTCGCACAGCTCACACAGTTCTCATCGCTCCCATAGTTCACACTATTCGAGTAGATAAAAACTGAAATTCCACAGGACGGGCTAATTCTAAAACAGCTCGTCCTTTTATCATCTTTTATTTTACACTTACGCCTGTTGTCGCTTATTTGTCGTACCTTTGCAAGAAAAATAAGAGTTATGACAGAAACAAAAGAAGAATTAACTTTAAGATTGGATAGAGTTAATGGTTGGATAAATAATTGTGATCAAAAATCCAGTATCCTATTGGCGATTGAAGGGGTCGTACTTACTATTTTGTGTACCTCTGATTATATTAGTTTCGTTCACCAGCGACTGATATTACCAATATATAATTACTATCAGACAGGAAATGGTGCCTTTTCTATAATCAATACCATTCAATTATTAGTGCTGGCGGCAATGTTCCTTCTTATTTTCTGCTCTGTTTTTTACTCCCTTCAAGTTATAAAAGGTACAACAGACACCAGTTTGTTTAAACAAGCAGGATTGACAGAAAAATCACTTTTACATTTCACCTCTATATCTAATAGACATTTTAATGAATTTAAAAGGGATGTTACAAATCAGTCAGAAGAATCAATGTTAAACGATTTGTATTCACAAGTATATATCAATTCATCGATTTGTGATAACAAGTTTAAATACCATAAAAAATCAGTATGGTGTTTTTGTTCCTTCCTATTTTTGCTTGTTTTAAATTCGTTTATTCAACTTATAACTCTATAATGATGGGATTAAAGGAGTTTATGACAGATATAAGGACTATGATCGATGATGTTCGTACAAAAGGTTTTACTTATAATACATCATTGAAAGTACCTTCCTTATTTGATTGCGATTTAACATATGAAAGTGGAGATGCAAAAAGAGGAAAGTGTATCGAAACCTGTGTTTTATTTGTTGATATTCGGAATTCTGTAGAATTGACCCGTGAACATAATACAGAAACAATGGGACGGATTTATACCGCATTCACAAAGGGGGTACTGAGTGCTGCAAGAGAACATAATGGATATGTTAGAAATATTATAGGAGACAGAGTGATGGTTGTGTTTCCTGTCAGTAACTGTTTTATCAATGCGGTGAATTGTGCCATTACAATTAACCATATATCTCAAATAATTAATAGTGTATTCTCTAATGTTGATTTTCATTGTGGAATAGGTATTGATTATGGAGAAATGCGAGTGATAAAAGTCGGCATTGAACGTAAAGGTGATGAAAATGCTGAAAATAAAGGATTAGTTTGGGTTGGTAAACCAGCTAATCTTGCTTCACGTCTTACTGACTATGCAGGGAAAACGGTAGAAAATGAATTTTATAATGTAACTGGGGAATTCTATCATTGTGATCCATTAGGAATCCCATCCCTTCTTTACAAACCACGCAATGGATGGTTTAAAGATAGTAGAAAACTAACAGCAGAAGAACTTGCCAATGCGTTATATTATTCAACTAATAGGATAAATATTAACATCCGTAACATATCATCGTTTGAGAAGAAAAAAGAATCATACAAGTATAATCCGATATTGATTTCGGATAAAGTATATTTGGAGTTCAAGAAACAATGTCCTCAAAGAGCCTCAAATTGGGAACAAGAAAAAAGAGAAATAAAAGATATAAAGTATAAAGTGTGGGGAGCAGATTTGCATTGGAAACTAACATAGATATTTTGTAGAATACATTTGTACTTAGCAAAAACATTTCTTATATACATAACTGAAAAGTCAATAAGATTGATTACTTTTGCATTATCAGAGTTACTTGTAACGCAATTCATGGCAAAACGCTGCAAATGGCACAGTTGCCAAGTCATTACCTCAAAATCGGGTAATTCTCCCAAAGTCCTTTGTATAAGGCACTAAGAAAAGTATTCCAAAGTTACACAAAAATGTTGAAAACCCCGTTGGAATACGCTGTTTGTTTTTTTTGTCTGCCTAAAATTTGCGGTGCCGTGAAAACTTTGTAATTTTGGAAGTGCAAACCAACACGGATATTTTTAACCCTAACATAAAACTTAAAATCTATGACAAAGCAAACATTTCTTACATTGGCTTTGAGCATGCTCGGGGTGGCGGCAATGGCGCAGCCACGCAGCGCAAGCGAGCCAACGTTGCTCATCAAGTCTTCTCAAGGATTGATGGCACCTGTGTGGTCGCCAAGCGGCGACAAGATTGCAGTAACTTCCGACAATTATGACGGCATCTGGGTTGCTGATGCCGACGGCAGCAATCTGCGTCAGGTGACCTGCTGTTCAGGTGCCGGCTACAAGATGCAATGGAGTGCCGACGGCACAAAACTGCTCGGCAGAACCAATGTGGTGTCCGACAATCGTGTTTTCCACGAAGTTAAGGTGTGGAATGCCGCCGACGGCGCAGAGACCACGTTGGTTGGCAAGACGCGCGAGCTTACAGGAACACCGTTGTGGAATGACGCCGAGCGCGTGATGATTTCAGGCGAGCGTGGCGCATCGAGCGTCAACACACGCAGCCTCAAGCGCACATCCGCGACAGCGACCGATGTCTACACAATGATGGTCAATGACCCGGCAGGTGTGGCCGACAAAGTGGCTTCGTTGAAAGAATTCACAGGAGCGATAATCATCAATCCGGCATTGTCGCACGACGGCAAGCAGGTGGCTTTCCAAGTTCCGGGCAAAGGCATCTTCACATGCAATTCCGACGGCAGCGGCGTGACTTACCTGTGCAAGGGCTCTCATCCGGCATGGCTGCCCGACAATTCGCTGATCTACACCGTTGTCACCGATAATGGCGAAAGTTTTACGGGCTCCGACATCTACGCTGTCGATGTTGCCACAGGCAAGGCAGTCCTTCTGACCGCCAATACCGATATGATTCCGTTGACGCCAGCCGTGACACGCGATGGCAAACGGGTTGCTTTTGAGAACGCAAAAGATGCTTGCATCTATGAAATTACCCTAAAATACTGATAATCGATGAAAAAGAACAATATTACAAAAATGGCAATCGCTGCCGCCGCATTGATGACGGCATTCCCGGCTGCTACAACTTATGCTCAGAAATCAACAGGCTGGGGCGATTTCAAACTGTTTCTCGACCCGGGACACTCCGCAACTGAAAACCGTGGCTTGTGGGGCTATTCCGAGGCTCAGAAGGTGTTTAGCGTGGCACAGTATATCAAGGGATATCTGACGGAATATACCGATATGCCGGCAGAAAATCTGAAACTTTGCCGCAACAACGAGGTCGACATTGTAGGACTTGAGGAACGTTCCGACATGGCGAATGCCTGGGGCGCCGACTTCTTCTACGCTATCCACTCTGACGCTTCTTCCGACAAAAACACAACCGTCACTCTCTTCGGAGGATGGCGCAAGGATGGCAAAGAAATAGAGAAAACGCCTAACGGCGGTAAGGCTTTCGGAGAGATTCTCAACCCGAACCTTACAGGCGTGATGCGCATCACGACACGCGGCAACTGGTACGACCGTTGCTATTACGACCGTGCTCCTGAGACCCACGCCAACCAATATCCATATTTGTCGGTCAACCGCCGCACAAATATGGCTTCGCTGCTCAGCGAGGGCGGCTACCACACAATCGCCTCTCAGCAGCAGCTGAACATCAATGCCGACTATAAGCGTCTGGAGGCTTTCGCCGCATTCCAGTCGATATTGAAGTTCCGCAACATGACCAATCCAGAGCAGACATTCCTTGCCGGTATCATCAAAAACTCAGAAAACGATGTGCCTATCGACGGTGTGACTGTAAAGGTCGGCGATAAGACGTATGTTACTGACACATGGGAGTCGACATTTAAGAAATACACCAACAACCCCGACCTTATCCACAACGGATTCTATCTGTTTGAGGGACTTAAAGCCGGCGATGCTGTCTCGGTGGAATTTACGGCAACCGGATATGAGCCAGTGACAAAAACCGTTGTGATAAAGTCGAATCCAGCCGGACAGTCAAACGACAACGTTACATGGCTCGACATCACGATGACATCCAATGCACCTGCGAAAGTGGCGTCGATTTCGGTGGAAGACACAAAGGCAGTCAGCCTTGTTGACCCTATCGTCATCACGTTCTCGCGCAAGATGGACAAAGAGTCGGTCGAAAAGGCATTCTCTATCGACAACGACGGCGAAGTGACATTGACATGGATAAACGACTATACGCTCAGCGTCGACGTTTCAAAACTCGTCCCGTTGAAGACCTACAACATCAAGATTGACGGCAGCGTTGCCAAGAACTCTCAGACAAACCAGCCGTTTGACGGCAATGGCGACGGCAATGGCGGCGACGACTATACGCTCTCAATCACAATGAAAGAGGCCGACACTACACCTGCGCAGGTGGTTTCTACCGACCCTGCCATCGACGGCGATGTGGCATACACGCTGCGTCCGGTGGTAAGAGTGGAGTATGATGAGATTATCGACTGGAACGAGGACAAGAACGCCGACTGCATGACGGTGATTGACCCTGAAGGCAACACTTATGCTGGCACACTGACTCATTCGGTTGTAAACGGCGCTTCGGTGCTGCAATATTTCTTCAGCGAAGACCTTCCTCTCGACAAGTGCTTCCTTGTTACAGTGAAACCGGGTCTTGCCGACTTGTCGGGCAACTTGACCGAAGAGTTCAGATTCCGCTTCCTGTCGGAGTACCGCCCTGTCGTTGAGTCGACCGACCTGCTTCCGCTCGACAACGTGACAGGATTCTGGGCGCCTGACGGCTCAGGCTCATCATCGGGCTTGACACAGGAAGCCAACTCGTTTACGCGCGCCAACATCGGTGTGCGTCCGGAAAGTCCTAACAGCGCATGCCTGAAGTATGATTTCGATCCTGATTTTGCTGCAGGCGTATGGCAAATCCGTGAGTATCACTCTTCGCAGAACATCGACGGCACAACCAAGGACGGCGTGCTTACGTTCTGGCTCTATGGCGACGGCTCAAACAACAGCGTCAGTGCTGCGTTGCGTGTGCGCACAAACAACAAGAACGGCGGCATCAAGTACAACTTGAAGCCGATCAACTATCGCGGATGGCATCTCGTGTCATGGAACCTGGCAAGCGATGAATACCAGCACTTCACCGGCACCGATGAAATCGCCGACAAATGGCGTTTCGACAGCTTCTTCTTGAAACACGAGAAAGCTCCGGAACAGGCGTGGAAGGGAGAAATCTACTTCAACCAGATGCAGTTTGTCAAATTCGACGATACGGCAGTACGCAATGCTGTGCTCCACGACTTCTCATCTGTCGAGACTTTGAAATCCGCTGATGGCGGCATCGTTGTGCGCTCGCTTGGCGATGTGGTATCGGTGAAGGCCGACGGCAATATCCGCTCGGTCAATGTCTACAATGCATCCGGCGCGATGGTTGCTTCGGCAACACCTGCCGGACAGACAGCAATGGTTGCCACGGGCAATCTGGCAGGTGGCGTTTATTTCGTTAATGTAGTGGCCGACGGCGGCATCAAGACTGTCAAGATTGTTAGATAGTCAGGACGCTTGATTGAATTAAAAAGGCTGGACTCCAATCGGAATCCAGCCTTTTCCATTATCATTTGTCGTCGTCGGAGAAGTAGGCATTCTGAATGTCGTTTTCATTGAGGCGCACTCGCTTGTTCCATCTTTGGCGCGACTGCTTCTCGAAAGCGAACATATTGACGGTGCCTTCAATTGTGGCTTCAAACGTCAAACTGTTTTTCACTCCAATCTTTCCAGCCTCAAGCGCTGCATCCTGGTTTGCACCGATGTAGGTGAACACCCAGCCCTTTTTGCACAGGCGGTCAATCAGTTTCTTCACCGATGCGCCGTCCCACTCGATGGAGTCGTTTTCATAGCCGTCGGTGATGATTGTTACAAGCACCTTGTCCTCCTTGCCTTTGCTTTTTTCAAGGTCGGTGACCGATATGCCGATGGCATCGTATAGGGCAGTCATTCCGCGGAGCGTGTAGTCGTTGGGGGTGAGAGGCGATGTCTGCTCGGCAATGGTGTTGCGGTAGGCATATTGCAGAGGTTCTCCGCCGCTGGCGAAGGAGAGCACGGTGACCGACTGCTCGATTTTGTCGCTTTTTTTGGCTTCCTCGCGGATGGTTGACAGCGTTTCGTTGATACCGGCAAGCGCTTGTTCGTAGATTGACGTCATTGAACCCGATGCGTCGACGATGATGAGATTGTGTACTTTAAATTGTGCCATGATTTTGATGTGTTTAGTAGTTAATAATGCTTGGTTGCGTAATTTTGACGCAAATATAAAGACGAAGAAATAAACAACAAAATTTAATGCGTAAAAAATACGCAAATATGCTCATTTTTAACTTTTGTTTGCGTATCCATGACACAAACGTGCGTTTTTGTCGGAAAATAGGCTTAAATTTGTATTGTTGAAAAATAAGGGGTAGAAAATGTACAGTTATGAATATCCACATCCGGCTTTGACCACCGACTGCGTTGTGTTCGGATTCGACGGCTCTGGGCTGAATCTGTTGCTTGTAGAGCGAGGGTTGAAGCCGTATAAAGGCAAATGGGCTTTGCCGGGCGGCTTTGTGAGAATTGACGAGACGCTGGAAGAAGGAGCATTGCGCGAGTTGCGCGAGGAAACAGGAGTGATGGATATCTATATCGAGCAGCTGCAGGCATTCAGCCGTGTGGACCGCGACCCTCGCGAGCGTGTGGTTACGGTGGCGTTTCTTGCATTTGTGCGTCAGGAAGGCTATGAGGTCATAGCCGGTGACGATGCCGCTAAGGCACAGTGGTTTCCGGTGGATATGTTGCCTGATTTGGCATTCGACCATAGCGAGATTGTACGTGTGGCACTCGACAAACTGCGGTGGAAAATCACCTATGAGCCGTTGGCATTCCGTTTGCTCAACAAAGAGTTTACGATGACACAGGTGCAGACCATCTACGAGGCGGTGCTCGGGCAGAAGTTCGACCGTCGAAACTTTTACAAGAAGATGACCGCCATGGGCTACATTGTGGCTACAGATGGTGTGGGGCGGCGAAACTACGAAGCGTTCGATATTCTTAATGAGTATTGTTGCGAAAAAATGCCGGTGTTGGCAGCGCGCGCGCCGCGCGGCAGCGGGCGTCCGGCTACGCTCTACACATTTGACGAGGCTAAATATAGGGAGCAGATAAACAATAAAAATGTTTTGTGATGGAAGAATACCATGTGAAAATAACCGTTGAGCGCGGCGGTGAAAGCCAGTGTGTCAACACGACGGCGAAGACGGCGATTTACCTGTCGGTGCTCGGTTTTGTTCTGGTTGGCATCCCGTATGTCGGATGGCCGTACCTCGCATTGTGTTTCATTGTTGCAATCAAGGCGTTGAGGCGCAAGCCGCGAGGACTGGCACTGTTGGCGTTGCTGATCGACTCCCTTTGCCTTTTCGTGAAATACGTTATTGCCGTTTCATAGTAGAGAATCTGCACAATGAGCCAATGTATCGAAATGTGGTTCAAAATTTTATAAATCAGGTTCTCAACGCAGAAAGGGAGATTGGTTAAGCAGTAAAGGCAGAATTCATAATTGCCAATGGATATGATTGCTCTCAGCCGCATAAAAATGGATAATAATAAACATGAAATGACGACGGTTACTCTGAATGTGAAAAGGACGGGTAGATAAAGCGGTGGCGTCAAAAACGCATCTTTTTTCATACAATAACCAGTTGGCGGGGAGTAATTTCGATAAATATGTGTAAATTTGTGTGTGAATAAAAGGATATAACTATGTTTTCAGGAATAGTAGAGACTGCAGCCACAGTGGTTGCGCTGAGAAAAGAAGGCGGCAATCTGCACATCACAATGAAGTGCGACTTTGCCCCGGAGTTGAGAATAGACCAGTCGGTGGCCCATAATGGCGTATGCCTCACGGTGGTCGACCTTCCTGGCGACGGCACGTTTACCGTCACGGCGATTCAGGAGACGCTCGACCGCTCAAACCTCGGGTTGCTGCAGGTTGGCGACCTTGTCAACCTTGAGCGTTGCATGCCGATGAACGGACGTCTTGACGGCCACATAGTGCAGGGGCACGTAGACCAGACCGCAGTGTGCTGCGAGGTGCGCAACGTTGAGGGCAGCCGCTATTTCAAGTTTGCCTACGACGTTGATGCCGAAATGGCGCGCAAGGGCTATGTCACAGTAGAGAAAGGCTCCGTCACAGTCAATGGCGTCAGCCTTACGGTGTGCAATTCCCAGCGCGACAGTTTTGAGGTGGCAATAATCCCCTACACCTTTGAGCATACCAATTTCTGCCGCATAAAGGAGGGTACGGTTGTAAATATAGAATTTGACATCATCGGCAAGTATCTCAGCCGTTTGATGGAGTTTTCAAAATAAGCGATGACCGATTTTTATAAACTTGTTGACGAGCGTCAGAGCGACCGTGGCTACGACACGGAGCGCAGCGTGCCGCGCGAGGCGGTGATGCGCATTGTCGACGCAGCCCGCCGGGCGCCGTCGGCATGCAATTCCCAGCCGTGGCATTTCATCGTGGTCGACAAGCCGGAACTTTGTGCAGAAGTGGCAGATGCCCTGACGTCCATAGGAATGAACAAGTTTGCCTCACAGGCTCCATGCTTCATCGTATTGGTGCAGGAGGCGCCCAATTTCACCGCCCGTCTTGGCGGATGGATAAAGAACAAGCATTTTCCGCTCATCGACTGCGGCATAGCAGCGTCGTATCTCACCCTCGCAGCCGCAGATGAAGGCCTTGGCTCGTGCATGATGGGATGGTTTGACGAAAAGCGGCTGAAACGGTTGCTTGGAGTGCCGCGCAGCCGGCGAGTGCTGCTTGTGGTGTCGCTGGGCTACAGCACCCAGCCGTTGCGTCAGAAACAGCGTCGCGCGCTCGATGCCGTGATGGGCGACAATAAATATTGACTATGCAGAAGAAGCTGAAAAGTTGGATAGAGGCAACCCGACTGCGCACATTGCCCGTGTCGACGGCAGGAGTGGTTGTAGCGTCGGGCTGTGCCTATAACGACGGCTCGTTCAAGTGGCAGCCGGCGTTGTTGTGCTTTCTTTTTGCCGTATTGGCACAGGTGGCGTCAAATTTCGCCAACGAATATTTCGACTATGTCAACGGCTCCGACAAAAAAGGACGTGAGGGATTCCGACGCGGAGTCACCGAGGGCGACATCACGCCGCGGGCAATGCTGCGCGCCACGTTTGGCACCCTTGCCACCGCCTGTGCCGTGGGCTGCTGCCTAATTCCGTTCGGAGGCTGGCAACTGATACCGATAGGCGTTGTGGTCGCTGTTTTCGCACTCGCCTACAGTGCCGGACCCTATCCGCTGTCGCGCGTCGGACTTGGCGATGTCGCGGTGTTGGTGTTCTTCGGCTTTGTGCCTGTTTGCCTTACGTATTATGTGCAGACAGGCGAGATTACCGGCAATGTGGCCGCTGCATCGGTAGCCGTGGGGCTGATGGGGTGCAACGTGTTGATTGTGAATAACTACAGGGATATGGAGGATGACCGTGAGGCGGGAAAACGCACCACTGTGGTGCGCTTTGGGCGCCGTGTCGCCGCCATTGCCTACCTCTTGTTCGGAATTGCCGCCGTTTGGCTGACTGCACCGTTGTGGGCAGAGAAGTTCTGGATATTTTTCATAGCACCCGCGATTTATTTGTGCTTGCATTACTCCACGTGGCAACGCATCCGCCGCAGCCGTGGCGCAGCGTTGAATCCGCTGCTTGGCGCCACCGCCCGCAATATGCTGGTGTATTCGTTGTTGTTGCTTGCGGTGTGTTTGATATAGCATTATGACAGAATCCGGTTATATGCCCGACGACGCAGCCTCATTCTACGAACAGCTGGAAACGCTGCTCGACAGTGGTTGGGAAATCCGTAAAAAATATGACGCGCTGCGCGACGCGTTCAAACGCGCAATCAATCAGGAGGTGGGCTTGACCAACCTGAATTTCTCGGGAACATTTGCCAAATTGGACTATCTGATAAAGGAAAAAGGCATTTCCGAGGCAGAGTCGGTGCGTCTGCACGGCACTCGCCGCACACTCAACACCCTTTCTGAAATTTCCGACTGGCAATTGCAAGATTCAATCGGCAGCGATGTGAAGTCGGCGGCGATGCTTGGCGAGCCGATTCCGAAGTCGCTGCGGCGTAAACTGCCCGTCGACGACAAGCCACGGACATGGGGCAAGTTTGACAGCGGCAACCTACGGTGTGTTGTCGACACATGGGACAACGAATATATCCACGTCACGGAAGAACGCGGCGGCTTGCCGCTGACCGTGTGCTACGGACAGCAAAACGTCTATCTGACACGCGAAGGCCGTGGCGACTGGTCGTATCTGTCGTTGCTGCTCAGACGCGGCGTGCAGCTCAACCTCGTGCGTGTGCGCTATGACAGCGAAATCTGTATGCCGGAACTGATAATCTACGAGCCCGACTATCTTGTGAACGTCACGACCATA
>UMLC01038082.1_pt1 | contig 42382 bp, 35 predicted proteins | sample 1966451 | NCBI WGS metagenome assembly UMLC01 (sample SAMEA4836193, study PRJEB28245) | human gut metagenome | biome: gut microbiome; material: fecal sample | place: Denmark | collected 2008
TATTTTTAGCTTATTATTCTGTCTATCAGAATTTTACCCTATGTCGAAGGTATTTTCGTCGGTAAAGTTCGGGACAGAGTAAAATAGCTAAAACAATCAAAATCTCCACACTCCTTATGGCCAAGAGATTTGAAATTGGCAAAAAGTCGGTTTAATTCATTCAATACACCATGTCTGCAATAAAAATTAAAGATATGGTTAAAAAAAATTATTCCTTACAATCAAACGAGGCTGTTTTAAGCAGCATCGTTGGATGGAGACCTCCTGTCTTCCATCAGAAATCTGAGTGTTATGTTAGTTTCTTAGCTTTTGACCCGTCATTTGGCCGACTGCGAAGAAAGAGAATCATGCTTGACAAGATAAAGGGCAAGCGCAAACAGCGTGAATATGCTGATGCACTCATGAAGCGTCTCACAGAGAAGCTCATGGATGGTTGGAACCCCTGGATAGAGGCAAGCCAACCTCTCGAATACACACGATGGGAAGATGTGTTGCTCAAATACAGAGAGTATTTGACAAAGCTCTATAATGAGCACAACCTTCGTGAGGAGAGTCTGCATGATTACACCAGTAAGGTGAATGTACTTGAGACATGGATTAAGGTCAAGCACATCAACATCACCTACAGCTATCAATGGGACCGAAACAATGTGAGTAAGTTCCTTGATTATGTTTTCGTAGAAAGAAACAATAGTGTTCTGACCAGAAACAATTATCTGACGTGGCTCAAGACCTTCTCAAAGTATCTTTTTGAACGTGGCTATATCAGCATGAACCCAACGGACGGCCTCGGACGTATCAAGAATCGCCAGAAGAAAGAACGCGATGTGATACCTGACGACGTGATGCTGGAGATACGTGAGTATCTTATGAAAAACAACAAACATTTTCTTCTGGCCTGTGAGATATTGCACTATCTTTTTGTTCGCCCCCGCGAACTTTCTTATCTGAAAATAGGAGATTTCCATCTCAAATCAAAGACACTCACTCTACATGGTGAGCACACAAAGAACAGGAATGATGCCACTATCACTCTACCTGCTCATGTTATCAAGTTGATGCTGGACCTGAATATATTCTCATATCCAAGCAATTATTATCTCTTTTCTGCAGACTTCTGTCCTGGAGAGGAGCATAAGAGCGAAAAGATATTTCGTGATTACTGGCACCGCATACTGCGCAGGGATCTCGGGTTCTCGATGCGTTATAAATTCTACAGTCTGAAAGACACTGGTATAACCAATATGCTTAGGGCAAACACGGATGTATTGTCGGTCAGAGACCAGGCACGACACTCATCAATCCTCATAACAGACATCTATACTCCAAAGGACATCCAGTCTGCGAATGAACTCATCTTGAACTACAGAGGAGTGCTATAAGGAAAAGAGGCGGCAGTATTAAACTGTCGCCTCTATCCATTAAGATATCATGTAAAAGCTACCTGTCATTATTGGCTCGATGCCGTCATCTTTGATTTCAACTTCAATTTTAGCGCAAACGAAACGTTTGCCGTGAAAAATATAAATCTTTGAAGGGTCTGGTATCTTCGATGATCTGAATTTGATTTCCATACAGTCTTTATTATCTATCACAGATTTCACATGAAATTCATTCAAACTATAGTCAGCTCTCTGCACCAGGCTCAGACTCCAACCTTTAGTTATGCCAAAAACCTTCTTCAGATGCACATCGTCTGTCACAGGCACAGGCCAAGCCATGAAATGATCCATGGCATTGTCATATAAGCAGGATTGTGGCAATGACGTAGGAATACCTGATGGCAGCGGATATGTTGCATCCTGCATTTTGTCGAGGAGAAAATATATCTGCATGCTCTCTTTGTCATTCTCCTCATTATCCATGTTGGAATCATCTTCAATGGCATCCTCAACAGTCACATAAGTGTAACCATCATCATCTGTTGTTGCCTCCAGGCTCTCTGCTTCTTTAGTGTTAACGACAGACAGCATATAGCGAGGTCTCACGTCCTTATTATGACCCGATAATTGAAGCCAATTGCTGTAAGTTGTGAAATCCTGGTCTATCACTGCAATTGCTGCAGGAGCAATATTGAGTGTGATGCTATCGTCACTGTCTGTGTTGCGAATGAGCGGTGAAAACTCTCCGCACTCCACCCAGCTACCCTTGGAATCATCAACCTCGTCAGCCTTCCATATATAATATGCCTGCAGGCTGCCGTCAGAAAAGACTCTTTTGATGATAGTTGTTCTTTTCTTTTTCATTTCCCATCCGTTGATAGTTGAATCAAGTTCAGGTGTCATGCCTTGATATGTATATATATCAAAGTATGACAGCACTTTAGGAGGTATCACCTCATAATTATCCCTCTCCTCTGACTCACCTAAGTTGAACTCAACATTAGACGTGTCAATCGTGTTGAGCGAGCCATCCTCATCATAATCTACACTGAACTCATCCAATGCTACCATATCAACAGTCTCTGCATTGAGCAGTTCTGAGCTTCTCAAGATGCTCACCGTGCGCTCAGCCTCGTTGAAATAAATTCTTGCATTGAATAATTTGCGGAACTCTTCCAAAAAAGTATATGCTGTCCAATGTGGCAACGCATGACGAAACTCATCAGACTTATAGGCAGAAGCGATGTATAGACCATCCCATGGATTTTGATTGAAATCATCACGAACAACCTTATATCCACATATATTGAGAATATTATGCAATATATGAATGAAATTAGGATGGACAGCCAAGTTGGTGATGTATCTCTTTCTGTTCTTTCCCAATGTCATATTCGCTGTCATATCGTTTGTCTCATCTCGAATAGGTGTGTAAACATACACTCCAGGAATACCTATCATATAAGATGGATTGTATGTTGCGTAGAAATTAAATGTTTTGACCTCTGCCATCAGACCCATAATCTCTTTTGCATTGACTGTCTCCAGCTGGTCTCCCATGTTACCATGCAGTGCTCTGCCCAAATCCATCTCATCAATAAACTTTTTGTCGAATTTGGAATTATACTTCACCCTTGATTTACCACCGAGCAACTGCAGCTTCACTTCTTTCTGATTGACAGACAGAACAGTGCCCACTCCACTCATGATGAGCAAGCCATTGCAGTATAGCTTGCAGTCATCATATTTAGCGAGTTTCTTCTTGACCTCGAACCTTGACACATTCTTGAATATCTCTCTATTAGATAAGATATTCATCGGAAATGTGATGTCATAGGTGTATTCTCCATCATCGGTGACATACTGGTTGGCGTATGTCACCTTGATGGATGATGTAGATATTGGATAGGCTTTATGCCCATTGATAATGCATGTTATCATACTACTTGTTGTCTAATAATCGTTCATAATCTTTCAGTTTTCTGTGCAGTCCGCTACGGCCAGCGATAGGCATAACTATCTCCAATCCGTCATCAAGAGTCTGATTGAGAATACTGATGGCGTTGTTCACCCCATCGAGGGACTCCCTGACCTCACTATTGTCATTGCTGACGTTGACAATAGGAGTGACGACTGCTCCACCGCCACCAGAACCGAGAGCTCTGCTGATATCATCAGCGGTCAGTGAGCCGACCGTGTTTGCACGCTGCGCTCTGTCGATGAGGTCGAAAGCAGGACGAATGGATGAGTTGTTGACAGCCTGATGGTTGGCAACGAACTCTCCTTCGTGAACAACACCAGCCTCTCTGCGATATCGCCTGCCTCCTGTATAACCGCCCGAGTAGTAACCTGCCGCTTCTGCCTGATGCTGTTTTCTGATAGTAGCTATCTGCAGCAGACCTGCAGCAGTGGCCATACCAGCAGCTATTGGTGCCAAGGTCCAGCCGATGAAAGGAACTTGTGCTGCAGATGAATATGCGTTGATGGCAGCCATGGCTGTGGAGGCGATAGCCTGAGCTATCTCTATCTTCATAGCTTTCTTGTTGGCTTTAGATTTGGCAGCAGCCAACTCCTTGTCACGTTTTTCCTCCAGCCTTTTCTTCTTTTTGGAGTTGTTGCCAGCTGCAGCAATCTGCTTCTCATAGTTTTTTGAGATTTTCGCCTGCTCCAAATCAGAGCATGCCTGCGAATAAGCTGATGCGGCTGACAATATACTGTTGATGCCATCATATGCTACCCGCGTTTTCTGCACCATATCATTTAGGAAGTCAGACGTAACCTGCGCCTTAGCCTGCATGTATGCAGCATGGTTCTGCTCATCGGAGCCATAGAGTTCCTTCAACTTCTCCATGGTATTCTGATAGTTCTGCACCTGTGAAACGAAATATCCACCGAAACTGCCATTAGTTGACTGTGCATCCCCGGCTGCAGCCTTGGCGCTATTGACCATCTCATTTGTTTTGAAGTCAATCTTTGATTGCGTTGAGCCAGCTCCATGATCCTCAGCCTCAATCTGCGCTCTCTGGGCTTCGAACTGCTTGGTTATCTCCAACTTCATCTGCTGATATTCCTCCTCCTTGATCAGTCCCTTTTTGTAGAGATTATCAAGGCCATTGAGGTACATGGTTTCCTGTGCCTGAACATCCTGCTTGCCAAACTGCTGACGCAACTCCTTCAGCTGGTTCATGTATGACTCCTGCATCTGAAGCTGATGGTCAAGAGATGCCTGCTCCATCTCTGCTTTGAGGTCAAGCCACTCCTCGCTGCCCTCATTGTAAAGGGACAGGCGTTTCTGCATAGCCTCGACTTCATTCTGATAGAGTGCTTCATCGAGGGCGATATCATTTTGATATATCACAGATTTGGCATCATTATATTGAGCTTTGATGCTTGCTTCCTTCTGTTGACGCTCGCGCTCAATGGTCTGCTCATTCATCTTGATAACAGCTTCATCATGTTGCTTGACAACATTAACTTGATTGTCAAGTAACTGCTTGTACTCATTACTCTCAGCACCATACAACTGTTTCAGCTTGGCAAAACCCTTAATTTGGATGCTCTGTCTGTCATCGATGAACTGCTGATAGGTTTTCTTGCCTTCTGCATAGGCTTTGGCGTTGTCTGCCATCAGTTCGTTGGTCTCAGCCTTGATGCTATCGGCTGCCTGCTTCTGCTTGCGCTTGGCTTCAGCCTCACGCTTGCGAGCATCTGCAGCCGCTTTTTTCTCAGCCTTCTCACGAGCTTTGCTCTCCTTTTCTGACTCCTGATGTGATGTTGACGTGCTCTGCTGCTTAACAACAGTGCCATCATTGCCCTTTCCATTGAAGCCATTATTGCGCCAAGGTTCTGGGTCATTCACCTCAAAATGCTGTGACTCCAGTTGATTAATCTTGTCTATGAGTTTCTGCTGGTATTGCTTTTCACGCTCTACGTCCTTTAGCAGTTGATCTCTGTTATCGGTAGCAAAGTTCAGCTTCTTTGTCTTGCCACCTGCAAACGGATTGAGACGATCCCAAAAACGTTTCCAGAAGCCGCGATTGTCATTATCACCATCACTTAACAGATCTTCTGCCTCTGCCTGCTTTGCTATAGACTCCGCCAGTTTTTTCTGCAAGCCATCGATGACGATCTTCTTTTTCATCATGTCGATGTAGCCCTGAATCTGTCTCGTAGCCTGACCTGTGCGAACAGCCTCTTCAGTAATGTTGCCCAGGTGCTGACTCATCAGCTTGCCGTTGAGTTCCTCAAGTGCTGCCTTGCGGTCAGACTCCGCACTGGTGCTGGACTGGATGGCAGAGACGAGTCGCATGATGGCTGCTTCCTCGTCTGCAGCCTGCTTGTTAGCATCAGAAACAGCATCATTGAAGTCATGCTGCGCCTGCTCTGCTGCGCTCGTCTCTTTAGAGAGTGTTACAATGGCGGCTGTCAGACCTGCAACAACAGCAATCACTGCTGTAATCGGGTTGGCCAACAACACCTTGTTCCACAACATCTGCGCAGCTGTAGTCAGTTTGATTTCTTTAGTGAGTGCCATCTGAACAATTGCCATGGTTTTCAGAGCAGATGTCTTGAGCCCCATAAGAAAGATATGCGCTTTCTCTCGCAAAATCATTATGTTAAGCCATAGCATTTGTGCTTTGTCTGCTATTAGCTTAGCCTTGGATATGGTCGTGTATGTGACAATCGCAGCAGTCAACACAACCAAAACTTTCCAATAATCTCTAACAAAGTCAACGAGTGTTGAGAGTGCTCGAACACCGAGGTTAGCTGCAGATATACAATATCGTGCTGCCGGATAGAGTTTCTGACCCAGTTCAATAGACAGATCCTGGAACTTCTTTTTTGCCTTGTCGAGCTGTGCCTGCACACTTTCATTCTGAGTATTGAACTCATTGATGATAGATGTACCCTCAGCGTATGATTTAGTAGCAAGATCCTGTGCGACTTTGATGTCATCAAGTTTGTCTGCGAGGACTGTAAGCACACCAGTTGCTCTCGATCCATCCATCTTCATTTCCTCGAACATTGGTGCGAGTTGTGCAAAGCCACCCTTTGAGCGCAGTGCTTCCAGGAACTGGAGGAGTGCTCCATTCGCATCCTCCTTCAATGTCTTTGAGAACTCCTTGACATTGAGTCCTGCAATCTTGGCAAACTTGGCAGAGTCCTGGAACATCTTGGCAAGAAGGTTCTGAACGGCAGTAGCTGCGGTCTCATCCTGCTGCATGTTCTGGTCGAGTACTGATGCGAGACCCATAATCTGCGCCTGTGTGAATCCTGCCTGCTTGCCGACACCAGCCACACGGGCGGTGAAGTCAACGAGATAGCCTGCAGAGGCAGAAGAATTCTGAGCCAGCTCATTGACTGCAGAACCTGTGGCCAACATGGCACCTCTCAAACCTTTTGTCTTATCCTCGCCAAACATTTGAGCAAGTTTACCGATTTGCGACACTGCTTCATCGCCAAGGTCATCGCCTAATGCAACATTGATTTTATCAGCACCATCAACGAATTCTTCGACGAGAGAAGTTGCCGTAATTCCCAATCGACCTGCATCACCAGCAAGTTGGTTGAGTTTCTCACGAGCAGTTCGTGTATCCATTTTCTTGAAGTCCTCGTTCATACGCTCCACCTCATCTGCAGTCTGTCCTGTATATTTGCGGACATTGGTCATCTCCTCATCCATGGAGGCGAACTTCTCGACGCAGCTTTTCACTGTGAATGTCAAGCCAGAAACGGCAGCTATTGCACCTAATATGACCCCCTGCATGCGGTTGAACCAGTCAGCAGTTCTACCAATCCATGATTGTTGAGCCTGTCCTTCAGCACGAACAGCCTCCAACTCTGTTTTCAACTGCTTGGCCTGCATTTGCATCTGCTTGAATGCCTCAGACCCACGGTCAAGACCTCTCATCTCCTGGTTGAGAACCTTCATGGAATATTCCAAGTCACGGACTGACGAAGTCTTGAGATGCGCCAACGTATTATCGACGAGCTGCATCTGACGCTTGGTCTCCTTGATATCCACATTAGCCTTGTCTATCTCATTGTCATACTGCTGCATGAGTGTGACCACCTTCTGCTCAGATAGTCTGATGCGCCCAAGCTCTGCATCAACGAGCTTCAACTTGGCCGCAGACTGAGCATAAGAATCTGACGAAGGATCAATGGAGTTCATCTTAGAGCGAATTTTTGCTCTTGTGAAATTGAGATCATCAATGGATGCATGCTGCAGATTATTGAGCGTCGCAGTCATGCGCTGCGCTTCTGCCTCTGCTTGTTTGGTAGCCCCCTTCAGATGCAGCATCTGGTCTTTGACTTTAGAGAGCTGCTCTTCTAACTTAGCATAATCTGCAGGGTCAGAGACAGCCTTCATCTGCCCCTTCAGATGCCGTGCAGCCTTCTCAAGCTGTCCAAGGCTGGCATCAGAGAGATTATCGAGCGTCTCTTTAACGCTCATTGTTGAGTTTTTGAATTGCTTCATCTCTCGCTCAGCAGCCTTCAGGTCTTTAGCGAGTGATGCGCCTAAACGGGAATCGCCCGTCGAAAAAGCATCCTGTTTAGCTTTTTTCAGACGAGCGACTTTGTCCTCCAACTCCTTGAGTCGGTTTTTCGCCTCCTCAGAGTTGAGTTTGACGATGGTTGTATATACTTCCTGTCTTGCCATTATTTGCTGACTTGTATATAGCTATTATATAATATTGTAGAATGTGGGTTGAAGTTCAGCACCTTGACATTATAACCTTTTGTTCCCCACTTCCACCAAAGAAACTTATGTTTAAACTGTCTGACCACGATGCATTGAAGGCTGTCTCTTGCTCTGTATGTCAAGATGGAGTCTGCCGTATCAAGACGCAGTGACAACCATGCATCACTATATGAGTACACAGAATTAAGCCTTTTCGTCTTCACAGTGTCCGATGTAACCATGGACACTCTCTGATCAGAAACAACTTGTCGAAGTTTCAAGTTCAGATCCTCGAGCAGCTTTCTGTCCGCAGCCAGCAGTTTGTATTCACCTCTGTCCATGACCATCACCTGTTGTGTGACGAGTTTGATTGAGTCTCGTATGGTATCACGCTGCATAGGCGAATACTTCAGCTGAAGCTGGTGAAGCTGCAATTTCAAAGCCTCATTCGCTTTCTTCTGACGGCTTTCAAAGATTAGGAAACTTGCGAATATCGTCAGCAGTACCATCAGGAATGATAGAATAACTGCCAGTTTTTTTTCTAATTTCTCTGTCATCTCCTCATTTATTTAATGTCAGCATATTCCGGTATAGCATCGAAGCATGGACACTCCTTGATGCGCTCCCAGATGTCCACCTTGCCGTTATGGTTAAGGTCAGGTGATATATCACGATGTCCTAAGATCTGAGCATCTGGATATCTCTGCTTCAACTCAGTGAGAAGCTCGCGCAGTGTAGCTTTCTGCTCATCTGTGCGGTTGTCGATAGGATTTCCTGAGCGTGAGATGCCACCCATATATGCGACATTGATAGACTCATGGTTGTATCCTTTGACTCCATTCGATGGCAAATCCTCTGTCATGAGTTGCGTCGCTTTGCCATTAGCTTCCACAATCCAGTGATATCCAGGATAGTGCCATCCCTTGTTGGTGAATTCCTTGAGCAAGGCATCGACTGACCATGTCTGTCGGCTTGCAGTGCAATGAACGAAAATGTACTTAATCTTCCTTTTCATCTTTATTGTGATCTATTATTTTTTTGATTTTATCGAATTTGACATCCATTGCGATGGATACGCCAAAAATGGATGCCACATACATAAGGCTCTGACCAAAATACCAGAGGACGTTATCAGTCACGTCCTTTGAGACGAAGTAGCTGATATAGACCAGTGCAATGGCAAATGCCAGAACTACCATGGCGCTGCCATATTGAATTCTTTCTTTAGTTTGCTGCTGCATAATATTATCTTTTTTGATGCAAATATAATATGAAACATAAGGACATAAAAATACGGCTCAACCAGTATAAAACCGATTAAGCCGTCAAGATATGGTTATAATTTTCGCTAAAGCTATAAGCTATTGATATTTGCTCCAATCAATGTCATCTTTCCGTTTCCAACCATCATTGATGGTGTCATTGATGTGCTTCTGCACAGAGAGATAGAACGCCTTGAAGTCCTGAAGAGATGTGAACTCTCGATAGACAGGAGCATCCTCAGAACCAAGTTTGACCTTGTATGGGAGACTTTCTCCCTGCGTCTGCACTGCGAGATCATAAGCAGCCTTGTAGTTGGCCTGGTTCTCTGCAGATAGCCACACCATGTTATTTTCGTATTTGAGACCGGACAGAATGGTTGCATTCGTCTGCTCATTGATAAACTCTGTGATGACTGATTTAATAACCTCGAGTGTTGGTTTTGCAAAGAACCGATGCTCGTAGTAGTCAGCAGATCCGTCATCTTTAGTCTGCACATCGAATCTGATGCGCCAATAGCCTCTGACTGGATTAGTGCATTCCAAGAGCTTCACGTCAGGGCTACCATTGATTTTTTCCATTAAGTGAACACATATTTTGTCTTACCATTGCCAAAAGACTGCGCCTTGATGGTCGTCTCGAATGGGAATCCGTCTTCCATCTCCCCAATTTGGCTAAGCACATTTTTCATCTCGTCCGAGTTTGTAATAAACTTTTTCATTTGCCCCCCCATCTCTATTGACACGACACATCGATCTTCGCCTTCTCGTGTCTTGACACCGAGTTGGAAATCATGCACAATGATTTCCAGATTGACGAGATCTCTTATAGAGATTGTATCACCGGGGAAATACTTCTGCCCGTTGGCAGGCTGATAAGTCACTTTCAAATCTTTGAATGATTTCATTGTTTCAACACCTATAAGTTTATTATTGAGATTAGCGCAGTCGGCATGTTTCGTCATGCCATAGAACGAGGCAATGAGCTCATGACGACGTTTGCGCGATTTGATTTTCTTGATTTTCGCAGCGAATTTCTTCTTAATACGCTTGCGAAGAAGAACATGATCTGGATATATCTTATATCCGACAAAGTCAATACCTTCGGATACTGGGAAAACTCTCTCGTTTGGCTTAATCTCTAAACCGATAGCCTCGAGCATCTCGTGTATGGCATCTCTTATCAACCAGAGCTCTGCCTTGGTCTCGGCGAGCACCAATCCATCGTCACAATAGCGGAAGAAATGCCTCACGCCCATGCCGTCCTTCAGAGGATGGTCGAGGTGTATGGACAATATCAAGTTGCCGGTTGCTTGCGATGGGCGAAGTCCGAAGCTGATGCCCTGGGGCAGCAGATCTATGAGGTTGCCCAGAATGTGGAGCAAGGTCTTGTCCTTGAAGACGTGTGCGTATGCGTCCTTGGCAAGCTGGTGGTCCACGTTGTCGTAGAAGTGGACGATGTCGAACTGATAGGCGTATCTCAGATGCGGATTGTCGTGGAGGGCTTCACGGACTTGGCTCATCAAGTCGTGCGTGCCCCTGCCCACGATGCTTGCGCCCGTGGTGCGTATGAAGCGTCTGTGCAAGTGCCTGTCAACGACACGCATGATGGCGTGGCACCCGATGCGCCTCTCCATGGCAACAATCTGCAGTCTGCGATGCTTGCCATACTCATAGATATCGCGCTCACGGTATTCGGTCACCGTGAATGTACCATCGGCTATTTCACGTTGAAGGTTGGCGATAACTTCCTCTCGATGTGCCAACAACTCTTTTCCTTCACGGCACTGCTTACGGACGGTGCCCCTAAGAACCTGGTCGAATGAGTCGGACATATTGCCATATTCGACGATTTCCTGAATTATGTTGCCTTCTCTGCGCATAGCCTTCCTTTTTGGGGTCTGACTTCTTCGAATCCTTGAAGGACCTACCAAACTCTACCCACTCCTTGATGTTTCGCTCTGTGAGCGAGGCTCATCTCCCTCGGTCACTGCCTTGCCGACACGTCGGCTATGCCGTAGAACCGATTATAATAAGTTCAGACGCGACCCGTAGTTCGCATTCGAATTCGAGGCGTCGTTATTCGCATTCGTGTACGAGACACCGCCATTCGCATTCGCATTGTTGTAACCCCGATAGAGCACACGGTCTTGGGAGACTCTGCCTTAAACTTCTGCAAAGGTAATTTATTTTTTTCAGATATATGCCAAAATCAAAAAAAATCGACCGCCACAGGCGGTATTTATCACCTGCAGCGTGTCGATTTTTCCGATTTACGCTTTACGAAACTTCGCTTGCCGCTTTATATCTCGCTACGCTCGACGCTTTGACGATCTTGCCGCGGAAGGCCAGACGCGACCCGTAGTACGCATTCGAATACGAGGCGTCGTAATACGCATACGTGCACGAGACACCGCCATACGCATTCGCATAGCTGTAACCCCGATAGAGCACACGGTTGGCAGAACCACTAACCCAATATTTATCGCCATAATATGTGCTTGATGAGCCGGAAGGGCTACCAACACAAATGACATCACCATATTGCCCATGATAGACATTTGTAATCCAGATATCGTTATAAGAAGATGATTTAATGTAGCGGACATTGCCATCTGGCATGAATATGCGAACCATGTTTGAATGAGCACTGTCATTCGGCATGTCGCAGTTATCCATCATATCATATTTGTGTCCGTAGATATCCTCGTATCCGCAGCAACAGATGCTGTTGACCTGCTTGACGATGGTAGCTCCACTCTCTTCATCAACCTCCTGGTACCATGCGAACTGATGCACACCATAATCTGTGATACTATTAGTGACTGATGCATTGATTGCCTTGGCTGCTTCATAACCGATGGTATCAGTCATGCCGTGTGACATGGTGCCGCCAGTCGTGCGCACATTGGTATGCGAGCCTGCACCGCACTGCTCCTGAGAGTTGCGACGGCCATACTTCATGAAGAAGAGGTTGGCGATGTCGCTGTGCATGCCAAAGTCTATCTGCTGCATGCCTCGAAGGACAGAGTAATAATGAAAGTCTGACCACGCCATATTAGCGGCAGTCGAACCGCCAGAGACGCAAGCTCGGAGTTTGTCACCGACAACCGTGCTGCCGACCACCGCGCAGAGATATTCATCCACTTCAACCCAGTCTGGCTCCATATCCTCAATCTTGTCTGAATTGCTCAGCACGACCTTGTCGCCCGGTGTAGTCTTATACACTGTCGCATATAGGGTCTTTGCTCCATCAGGTATATCATTGATGATATACTGCCCACGCTCAAATGTGAGGTTGATGGTAGGCACGACCACACTACTGAGAACGCTTCCGTCCGCTGCAAGGAAGAGCGAACAAACCATGTTTGTGCCAGGCACAGTCGGGAAACGCACCCTGCTATATCCAGACACGTCAACCTTGATGACGGCATAGGTGCTGTCTGCTACATATGACTCGCTGAGTGTCGGCTTATTGGCTGTAAGTTTATAACCCTCACGCCATCCGCCCTTGGTCTGCTTGATCTCATCGATGGTCATCTGGATGGTATCAACAGAGACGGAAGGAACACCCTTGTTGACGCTCAGACAGGAATAATGCTTCCTGTTGAGGTAATCATTGATGCCCTTGAACCATTTATGCGGTTCGAGCATCATGATATCTCCCTCTGTGCTGTCCAACTTGGCAGCAGTGCAGTCTCTGACCTGCTTGGCATCAGCATAGTAGTTGGAATTCTCGTCATGCAGTGGATAGTAAGTTGCCTCACCATCCGTTTTGTTCATGACTGTATCAATTCCTCCCATCTTGACATTCACCTGCGTAGGCTTTTTGGTAATCTTGGCCAACACTCTGTGACGCTGACTCAGATAGGCCTTGATGTGACCTGATGGCTGATATGCATTGCCATATTTATATCCTGTCTCGTTGTCGAGGTTGCTGACGTTGGCATCGTCTGCAACACTATCATCGAACTCCACCATGGTGTATGGTGGCTGCATGATGTTGAGTTCCGGATAATGCTGCTGGTATGTCTGGAACTCCACATCATCGATGTACTGTGTGAGCTGGTAAGATCCGACCAGACGGCAGGTATCCACATTGCCGCCAGTCTCATCGACACCTCCCATCTCCATGTATTGACGCAGGAGTGATCCGTCACCCTCCTCGTTGATGCCTGTCACACGGAGGTATTTGACGTTAGGGCATTTGGCTCTGAGTGCCGTCCACTCGATGCCGGGGCAACTGTCAATGACGAGACGTGTGATGCTGTCTGTGCCCTCCAGTGTCAGATTAGCAGCCTGCAGCTTCGGAAGATATTGCAGATCGAGTGTCTGCAATGTTGCAGGCAGAACCGCCTTGACAAGCGGTGATCCCTTGGCAAAGGTGACACCTGTGAGTGCCGTGTCTGATGCCTGGAAGGTCTCCAACTTGGTGTTGTGGGTGAGATCCATGCCCGTGAGCTGCGTGCTCTTCAGACCGCCCATATTGAGAGATCGCAGGTTCTTGCAGCCATCCACTATCAGGTTGTTGAGTGTCGTCTGCGTGCCAGCGCAACTGATATCGAGTGTGGTCAGTGCCGTGAGGTTGCTCAGGTTGAGTGTCTGTAGGATAGCGTGACTGACATCTGTCAGGTCAAGGCCCATGATGCGTGATGCACCATAGATATACTGAGGGTCATTGACGATGAGGTCTGTGTCGAGGACCAGCTGCACCTGTGAGCCCTTGTCGGCTGCGAGCACTGCGCTCTGATGAGGAGTGCCGGAGGTATAGCCATAACCGAAATAATACCTCTCTGATGCGGTTATCTTGATCTTTCGGTTGTCTGATCCGAACTTGTAGCCGAAATAGCAGCCAAAGCTGTCCTTGCGGTAGGTTCCGCAGACATACTGACTGTCGAGCAGGGCGAAACGGTTCTGGATGGTGTAGCAACGGTGAGCATATCGGCTACCCTGCAGTGCATAGAGATAGTCGTAGGTCATCGTGCCCGTCGTGGTCTTGACGCCCTCGATGAGCGGAGTGACATATTTGAAGATGCCATCCTTATTATATATGCGCTCACACCAGTTGCCCATCTCCTGCTCGTTGAACACCTGCAGGACATATTCGAGTGACATATTGCTGCGGATGGTCTCTGCGACCTCTCGCAACTTGTCCGGGCATGCTCTGACAAGCTCCCACAATATGCTATCGTGGCCAGCGAAGGCATAGCTGCCGATGCTGTCATCAAACGTCTCATGCGTGATGGTATAGCCATATTTGAGATATGAGTCATTGCGCAGGCCGAAAAGGGTATCCATATCATAAGGTATGAACATCCAGTGCACTCCATCCCATGTGACGAGCATCATGTTCTTGGCACGATTATCCACCGCCATGAAGTAATCTGTGAAGAGGTACCAGGCGAATGGAGCTTCATTCAAGAAGTACTCCTGGTATTCTGCCTGGAACTTGGTCGGATTGCCCTTGCAGGAGTATATCCACTGCCACAGTCTCTGCACGGCTGCCTTATCCTCAGGATCGGCTGAATCCCAAGTCTGATCAGGCTTGAAGCGGAATTCCAGCGCAGCATCGAAGCGTGCGAGATCTGCCGTGCCGAAGAGACAGATAGGCTCTGAGTTATTGAGGAACTCCAGACAGATGCACTTGTTGCGATGACCTGCCAAGGTTGCCTCGTCATTGAAGCCCTCGATGCCCTCGAATCCATAGACAATAGCAGATCCGGACTTCTCGTTGTTGAAGTTGTACTTGCCGAGATAAGCATTCGTGCCATCGCCATTCTGGTCGCAGAATACGTCGATAGGGAAGCCATCTACACCAATGCGCACGTCATACTCACCCTTATAGGCTGCCTGTGGAGGTGTCAGCCATCCGCAGCGCTTGAACACGTCATTGACGATGCGCACCGCACCTGTATTGTGTGTTGACGATGAATCACAGAAGTCTGCCTTTATGCAGAATATGTCAACTGGTCTTGCTCCCGGCTTGAAGGAATAAAGGAAGTCCTCCTGCAGCACACCGTTGATGAATAGCTGCGTGCCATACTTCTCGCTACGGCTCAGGTAGATGCGGTAGTTCTTGCGAGCGTATGTCGTGGATGATGTACCCTGAATGCGGAGACCGCACTGCTTGAGGACGAAGTCATACTGCTTGCCGTATGGCGAGTAGAAGTAGATATCAACAGGAATCTCGAACTTCTTGTTGTTGGTCTGGTTGAGCAGGTCGATATCACCGACAATGCGCATCACGCCCTTGCCCTGTGCTCTGAGTTTCTCGATATCCACATCTGTGCCTTCGTCATTCATGACAGCATTCTTCTGGAAGAGGACAACCATCTCATCGCTCGTCTTTCGGTCAACGATGTAGTTGGACAGCTCCTCATCGTCGTTGAGTGCCCGGTTATATATGCGAAGATTGCGCAATTCAACATCAGCATCATCAGATAGCACTCGTATATCAGCAGGTGTCTGCTGTATCATGGAATCAGTCGCTGCATATCGGATGGCACTTGACAGGATGCCGTTGACATAGAGCTGCAGGAGTCTGTTGCCACCCTTGCCGCTGACAACGAAAGCAATCTTGTAGTTCATGTCTGCCGCAAACTTGGTGCTCACTTCCGTGCCTGCAGTCGTGCGGATCTTAGCCTCCTGCGTAGTCATCTGGAATCCGACTCCATCAGCCATGCAGTCAAGGATGATGCCGTCACGGTCTGTGACGTTGCTGCACATCAGCTCCATCTCGTAGGTGGCACCTGTGCTTGTCGCATCAGATGAGAATGGCTTGAAGCCAATCTCAATGTTGGCGCCATTGGTCAGCTTCAGTGCATCGCCAGTCCATCCATTAGACGACCAGTCGAAGCCGCTGAACTGGGTGGTAATATCACCATATTGCCACACTGCAGGATCTGCCTCGCTGCTTGCACGGCCAGATGCGGTGAGTTTCAGCTGGAGGCCATCTGTGATTTCAACGATATCCACGCTGCTTTTCTCCACTTCTACGAAGAAATTGTAAGATGTTGCGCCAGCCTCGAAGCGCATATTGATTGTGCCCTGGTCGAGATAGCGGTTGGTGTATGTCTGCAAAGTGCGTGGCACGCTGACCGTCTGAGTTCTGATATCGTCTCGATAGACAGACATCGAAGCTGGTGTTGTGTCAGGGTCATAGGCAACGAACTCAAATGACATCTGCTCATACTGCCCTGCCTTGATGGTTGGCGTAAGATGATCGTCAGTAAAGATGGTGCCATCTGCAGAAGTAATCTTGGCACCGATATAGGGTGCTTCGGCAGCACCTCTCAGTATATCGAAGTAGATGCTGTCAGAGCGCAGGGTCAGCGTTGGGCTTGCCTCCATCTCAGCCACCATCTGAATAGTATGTCTGCCGTTCTCCAAGCCAGTCATCGCCAGATTGAAGCTGCTATTCGTCGTGCCGCTTCGGGTGACGGTCTGCGCATTGCGCTGCGTGCCATCGACATATAATGTCACCACCTTTGTGCCGGATCCGCTGACTGCAAAAGGTATGTTTACCGTCTCATCAGCAGCATATCCACCGAGTGCCACGCAGTCGGCAATATTGAATGATGATGCCAGCGAGAGCGTGACTGCCTTGACGGACGTGTATGCCTGCTTGGTCTGCTTTTTGCCTGTCAGAGGATCTGTTGTGGAGGCAATGACGTAGATGTCAGTTGTGCCCAGCTGCAGATATTTGGTCAGGTCGAGCTGATAGCTGCCACTGCTGACATCCTCGATGGTATCACTATATATGGTCGTTGCGCCTAACTTCATCTGCACCTTGATGGTTGCTTTCTGACCTGTTGACTGCCCCTTCTCGTCACCAGAACTGTACTGATGGTCGTATGTGTAAGTCAGCATGGAGCTGCCACCACGCTTGACAATGCTGTTGTTGACAACGGCCGAAAGAACTATCTTGGTGGTTGAGGTCTCACCTCCACCTCCACCGCCACCTGCAGGAACGTCAAAACTGGTGATTTCACCGTTGTTTTTGTTCTTCAGCGAGACATGGACGGTCGAGCCATCCTCGCTCACCTCGACATCTGTGGAGGAAAGGGTGTTGCCTTCAATCTCATTCAGTTTGGCCGCTATAGCCTTGTTTTCTACAGGGTTGGTGCTCTCCTGATCAAGCGTCTCATCGACCTCGACTGTTGGTATGTTAATGTCGACATTACCTGTAGAGTCCGGTGTTTTCTTCTCTCCGTTGACTGTCACCTGCTTGACGGTTCCGGCTCCCCCGAAGTCCTCCCATGAGGCGGTGGAATCCCACGATGTGGTATCTGTGCCGATAAACTGCTTGGTCAGCCACTTGCCCTGTGATGCCTCGAATGTGATGCAGAGACCCTTGGAGCGGTTTTTCTCCGGTACGGCAGCAATGGCTGTCTCGAGAGTATAGAAGCCAGACTCAAGAGGCACCTGATCAGTCACATTGAAAGTATTGCCACCCTTGCCGCTTGCTGATGACTGAATAGACTCCTTCAGACCATCACTCAGCATATCTTCAGTAATGCCGCCACCCTCGAGTTTATCGAAATGCTCTGTCGTCTTCTTGGCCAGCGCACTGATATTGTCTGCGAGTGCCTTGTTGGTACCAGCCTGTGAGGTAACGTGCTGCTCGAAGGTTTCGTCCTTGGAGCGCATTTCGGTCAGTTCTTCAGCGAGCACCTTTTTGGTGTCTGGGTCGATGACCGCCTTGGTGGAGGTAGCCGGAAGGAACACCTCGCCCTTGTTCTGCAGCATGCGCACCTTGGTAGCGACAAGCTGCGTAAGGTCTGAAATCGGATCTGAAGGAGAAACGTATGCGGTCACATCGATGGTGCCGCCAACATTCCACTTTTCGCCTGTATTGGTCCAGGTTCCTGCAGTTGTACACTTATAGACTATGGCATTGGCCAACTCTCCGACAAAAGCATAATCGCCTTTGTCGGGATTAGGATAGGTAGCCTTCAGCTCTGCCTCATTTGAAAAGAGGTATTTTCGCTTGTTGGTCTGCTCCAGTTCGGTGATGGCGGTGAGTATCAAGCCGAAATTGGCGTTGATGGACTCCACGACATTGCCGAAAGTTGTTCCCGATGATGGGACTTTGTTAAGATCTTCCATATTTATATCGTTTTTATCTTCAAGTATCCATTCTCCACATAGACTGATCCTCCGTCAAGATTGTCTCCGCTTGTTGGTAAACCTCCGATCTTCCACACCAGTCTTTTTTGATATTTCTCAGCTTGACATATCATACCTGCATCAGGTATAGGAGATCTTGGCCACATATTACCAAAATTTTCACTGATTTCAAATTCAAAGCCACAGCTACTTTTGGCAACAGAAATTCCAAAATAGTTCTGTGAATATACGGCATGGTTTTTGTCACCCTTGATTACAACTCCGACACTCCGTTGACTACTGTAACCATATTGGCCCACTTTAAAACTCATGACTGAACTCTCATCCATCATTGTCATCGTCAGCCCATCTTCTTTTGTGGAATTAAGAGTCCACTTTCTTTTGTTCCTCAGATCTGAATATTCTATTCTATCTTTATAGATGTCAAAAGTATATCCATCCCCTTCAGAATGCATCTGCTTATCCGTAATTTTGAACCCTCCGAAAGAACCAGACGTTGCAGTTACATTGCCCGTCAATACAACGTTGCCCTGCTCATCGATGGAGAAGTTGCCGTTTGGTGATCGGACTGACTGAAGGACACCTCCCTTGGCATAGATATATCCATGGAGGATGATATCATTGAGGATGGCACGACCGCCATGGGTAAGCACGAAGCTGCACATGTTCTTCAACTCCTCATCGGTAGCCATATATCCGGGATCATTGATATACTTGCCGATGGTGTAGAATGCCTGTCTCATATCTCCCCCACCCCAAATGAATGGGGAGTTCCTGGTAGCAGCATATCCGCTCATGCCGCCTGTCTCCTTGACCATCTTGCCGTTGCGGTATTGGCCAACACGAATGTCCTGCGTCATGACAAGACCGCCATTGACGGTAGTTTTAGCCTCTGTGATGGCAGAGGTAAGGTATTTGAAAGCCTCAAAGCTTGCCTGTGCCTTGTCGTGATCATCAAAGGCTGTCTGCCACTGAACAGGAAGGTTGCCCTGGTTGAGAGTGACCTCCATCAATGTCGCTGATGTCTCGAAGATGCGGAAACGCTTGTCTTCTGTATCAGAGCAGACGAAGATGACCGAGTATCTCTTCAGCTCATCTGTGAGCTGTATGGTCTCGCTGTAACCTCCGACAGTGAAGCGGAGCGATGATCCGCAAGCCTTGAAGGAGAGAGTGTATTTATCACCTGCAACAAGGTCAACAGCGAGCTGCTGCGCAAGACTACCATCAGTGAGTGTCACAGCATGGCCAGAAGCACTTTCATCAGTCTCGATGAATTCAGCATTTTTGGTCTCCCAAAATTTAGCAGAATCACTGAATATAGCGGTATCATCGCTGATTTCGGACTTATCGTCAAACTGCTGTGACGTATAGTCGCCCGTGAATCCGGAATTGAGGAGCAGGTTGCCACTCTTGATGCCAAGATCCTGCAGTTGCTCGATGGGCGTGCCGTCAGGCAGCGTGGTACCAGGCTCGAAGATGGCCACGCCCTTGAAGGTTGCAGTCTTGGTCACCGGGTCGTATGAGATATAGTTGGACTGTTCGCGGTCACCCACATAGTAGGTGCCGTAGATGCGAGAGTGGAACTGACCGCCCTCGAACCCCTCATCCTTGACTTCGCAATCCTGCAGTGAGAAAGATGTGATGCCCTGATAATATTTTGTGGATGGCGCATCGCTTGCCGTGGCTGAGAGAACGATGGCTGATGTGCGGATTGGGTTGATTGCCCCTTGGAAGCCCAGCTGCACGATATTGTCACCCACTGCAGGTTCACCATCGCCATCATATTTGCCATCCTGGTTGGAAAGTATGATGTAGTTGTTCCCTACTGCCGTTACCAGACGCCAATAGTATTTTGTTGAAGCGAATGAGGCTGAACCTGACTCTAAGCGGAACTGCTGGCATCGTGCCTGGTCTCCGACAACGAACTCCTGGTATATATGTCGCTTGCCGTCTGTGGTCTCGAAATAACACTTATAGAAGGTCGGTGTGCCTGCCGTTATGACACGCCCACGAGCATTGAGCCACTCGACCTTGGAGCAGACCATAGCAGCTGCAGTCAGCGCCATTTCGCCACCGACATGTTTCAACTCCTTGATGGTAATCTCACGGAAGTAGGCTGCTCGTCTGATGTTGAGAAAATCAAACTCTGCCGTTGACGTGCCATTCTCAGACACGGAAATGGATGCTCCGGAAGCATCTGGTGCGTAACTGCCGAATGTTGTCTGAGTGCCATTCTCACCCAGCTGCGTATTGCCGGAAACGAAGAGAGAGGCGAGTTTGGCGAGAGCCTTGGAGACAAGACCCTTGGCAAAGGTGATGAGACCACCTGCCGTATCATCATGCTCACGGGACAAATATCGTCTGTCCTCCACCTCTGTAATGAAGTGAAGCAAAGACAAAAACGCATTGCCTATGCGCTCGGCTGTATTGGCAGACTTGCGACGCTCGTCACGAATCTGCTCAAAGTCTTGCTGAAGTTTATCCTTGTTTAACTGATCTGCCATATTTTTTTTATGCAAAGATAAGAAATCATGAAATCATTAAAAATACGACTCAAAGGTTGCGAGCTGCGCCTATGCCCTTGAATATCTCTGTCAAAGCAGAAGCCATGAGTCCATTGTATGTCTCGCCATAGAAATCAGCCTCATGCTCATTGAGTTTCATGACAGAGGCATAGTATTTAGCCGAGAACCAGTCACGTCTGCCTTTTGGCACACCGCCTGCCACTCGACCGCCCCAGGCAGGACCCACTTTTTTGGGGGTATCCAATTCATGCTCGGCTCTGTACTGCTTGTTGAGGAAGTCAAGGTCGCCATCATTTTGACGCATGATTTTCTCACCTCCCTGCGCTTCTGTCCATTTTTTCCACACATGAGCTGGCCCAACGCCTGCAGCCACATAGATGCCGTATTGCAGGAAAATATGCTCGATGGTGGTGACAGATCCTTGCTCAAGGTGGCCCTTGATGGACGAATAGAGCGCGCCTGTATCTATTGTGCGCAAGCGCTCCATGCGCTCGCGCCAATAGTCGCCCATGTTTTCCGTCCACCCCTTCTCGTATTTGAGGAGTTCGTCTATCACTTCTGCCATAAGCTCTCATCATATTGTAAGTCGGTAGGCTCGTCTGATGTCAGCATGAAGTAAAGGCCAGTGCAGCCGTTCATCGAGTATCGCCCTAATTCTGTCGAATAGACCTGATTGAGATTGAGATACTCCAGCTGGTCACCAAACTTCTGATACTCCTTGTCATGCAGAAGACGACTGAGGAACTGCCGGAAGATATATCTGCAGATATTCAGTTTCTCCTCCCGGTCTGCCATGTCATCATGCTTGTATGAAGCGAGAATCCAGACCGTGAACACGTTGCGGTCGAAGAAGCCATCGCCCACAGAGTGGGTATTGGAGTCAACGGTATCAGAGACCATCACGAAGTTGGAGGCTGTGCGAAACTGCTGCAGCACTCCCTGCACGGTATCTGGTCCGCTGCATGTCGTCGCGACAAAATTATGCAGTCGGCAGGTGTTGTTCTCCTCTGTCAACTGTTTGAAATATCCGATAGCATCGAACTGTTTTTCTGTCATAAGCTTTTCATTTTTTCATTGTATTCCTCAGCCTCCCGCGCCTTCTCGTCCAACTCTGTCAGGGCAGCCCAGCAGTCGGTCTCAAAGACAGCCTGCTGCTTGGTGATGTCGCCATCGGTGAGTGCTCTGACCTGCGCACGTATGCCCATGGTGATATCCTCCATGGTCGGCTCTTCGCCCTCCTTCGTATTTTTGAAGAAGTGAGGGAAATTGGCTGCAGCCACTTGCTTGAAATCTGAGTACCATAAAAAAGTTCCGAGTAACTCCTCTGCGGTGAAATTCACTGAGTCATCACGCTTGCCATCCTCATCCCTGTACAGAAGATATCCTAACTGCTGAAGGAACTTGTCCTCCTTATGCATGAGGTACAGCTGATAATATTTCTCAGAAAAGAGGTAATCCTGGAATGTTATCTTTCGGATGGAAGTGACGGCTTTTAAGCCAGATATGGCCTGCAAAGGCTGAAAATTATCGAATCCATCGATAAAATCGAATTGTGAGAGCAAAGACAGGACCTTCTCTGTCTCAAGATAGATCACTTTGCGCTTTGGTCTTGACTTGCCATCCACCCGGCACAGGACGGAACACTTCCATCCTGTGCGGGTGTGCATGATGATCTCAATGCCAGCCAGTCGGCAGAACAGGTATGTCTTTACCGTCAATGGCTCCTGAAATCTGGTCAGCAGGAAAAGCGTATAGCGAAGCTCATCCTGCGACAACTCACGCCATGACTTTGGCGCTGTGATGTTAAGATTGATCTGCCCGTCATGCATTGAATAGGAAGGCAGGTGCTGATTTTTTGTTTTCATAAGGCTTGAAATGATTGCTTTCATACTCTGCTGATTGCTGATAGAGTGCGAATGTCTCTGAATCTCCGTCAAGAACCATCTGAATCCTGTCAAGCGTCTGCTTCATGTCATTTGGCTTGAAGCAGCTCTGATTGCTGTAATCAACGAGATATTTGCGAATCAGACAGACCGCTTTCTGCTCCGGTTCTGTCCAAGACACGCCTCTGCGATACTTATCGAGCAGCGCGTCCATCTGCTCGTTAGAGAAGCGACGACGCAGGATCTCATCAGCAAGACGCATGTTCTGGCGGGCAGTATCCCAGTCTGCTGAGTTGAGCTTGGTGAGTGAGGCTTCTTGCATGTAGTCATTGTACCCCCATACAAGGCATGGGATGCAGAGCTTTGCCTGCATGGTTAATCCCCAGCCCTCGGTATTCTCAACGAGTACGAACACAACCTCTTCTTCAGCTGCCAACTTGGCCTGCTTCACCTGCTCGATGAGATTTTCCACTCTCACGGTCGAAGCTGGAGAGACCTCACCATTGCTCACGACACCGAAACCTGTAGGAGTGAGCACAAGATCAAGGTGGCGGACCACCGTAATAAATGTCTCAAGACAGACCCATCTCTTGAGTAATGGCTGAAAATCCTCGTTTTCATCGAAAAATTCAGCACCTATATCACCGAGACAAAAACGCTTGATGCGGTTATATGTAGTCGAGAAATGAGGTCTCACCAAATTGAAGACCTCCGGATTGGATGACGTTGCCACCAAGATGGCATCGTCAAAATCCTGTTTGTTGATTTCAATCTTCATTGTTATTGCCGTTATTTTTAACTGATGATTGTTGCATGTCCTTATTCTTATCGAGTGTTGTCAGCTCTATCATAGGCACGTCGACGGTGATGCCACGCTCGCTCCATCCGTTGTAATGTAAGATGACATGGTATGGCTTGACCATGATGTCGTGACAAGGCTTCTCGAGCGACTGCTTCAGGATGAAGAGCTCGCGCTTGTCGGAACCCGAGTTGTTCATCTGGCTCTTGCCCGGTGTAGCACCCACCAAGTTGGGATGCACGCCAAGTGAGAAACAGAGCGCATTGGAAGCCTCCGACATGTCGTCAGCCCAGTCGCCACCCTCCTTCTTGCCACTCTCATTGAGGTTGATGATGCGCACCATGCGCTGCTCCTTGCCGTTCGGGTCGAAGTAATATCCTGTGATGAGAGCCTTGCCTGCATTCTCCGTGCCGCACACGAAGTCGATGATGGACTGCTTCTCCTCATCGATGCGCTGCTTGCGCTTCTGAGGTTCGATGATGCCCTCCTCGTTGCAGAGGTTCATCCAGTAGTCCTTGTGTATCTCGATCTGAATGCGAGGTGCAGAGGTGTTCTTGATCATGTAGCGCTTGCCAATGCCGATGAGCCGATAGATGTCGTACCAAGCATCGTCGAACATGGCGGCGTAGTAAGGTATCGGATAATACTGATAACCAGGAGTAGGAATGCGCGACACGATGGCGAACTTGCAGTCATGGCCGAGCTTCGGTGCAGGATGTTTCTCGCCTGTATAGATGTCTGGTCCCTTGCCCATGCGTGCCAAGAGGTCGCCCAGCGGGTCGTTGATGTCAAGCAGCGGGATGGCCTCTGCCTTGATGGGTGACATCGCCTTGCGGAAGTCGCCATAGAAGATGTGATTGATGAGACCAGTCTTCTCGTTGGGGCGCTCGAAACGGCAGTATGACACATCCTTGTGCCGCATCTGCAGTATCCTGGAGTGGTCACGTGAGAGGATGATGACGGTGACGTTCCAGAAGAAGAACTTCATGTCTGTGGCCTGCTCCATGAATATCTCATGCACGCTGTTGCGCAGACAGAAGGCACGGATCTCAGCATCATCGGTGTCCTTGCCTGTCGCACGGTCAACGAAACGGACTCCCTGGCCATAACAGCATTGCACGTTGAATGCCTGGGCCCGCTGCGCAATCATATTCATGCGCAGCAGTCGCTGCAGCTCATAAGGCATGTTGTTGTCATCGCCATAGTTGATATACTCATAGTCTCGCCCATTGACGGTGATAGGCGAATAGACGGCATCACCCACCTCGCCTGATCCGAGAAAATGGGTGTCTGTGCCATACTGCTGCTCGATGGCAGCCTGGTTGGTGGTAGAACCTCCAACCGCAGTGGTCGGCATAAGCATATATCGCTCACTGTCACCAAGCACTCCGACCTGCTGCATGGAATATTTCTGTTTGCTCATAGATATACTGGTAAACCTAAAAATTCATAAATAAAAACGTCGGGCAGAGTATGCACCTCGCCTGTGGCTGGATGCATGAGGCGGTGGAAGCCTCCACGCCAGCTGCCACCCGACACGAGCCATCCGTCATAATTGACGGTTCTGCCGTCTGTGGTCCATGCCCGAAGCCTGATGGTGGCATGGTCGTCCTTGGCCTTGTCCATCATCTTCAGAACCTCATTGATATGGAAAGCTGCTCTCTTCATCAGTTGAATGTGTTGTCAAATGTGTTGTCGAATATGCGGCCTGCACGGTGCATGTCCAGGACATTGTGCTGGCGCTGCGAGTAAGCATAGCTGAAGGTGAAGCGAGGAATGGTCTCGAGCAGGTTGTCATTGTCGCTCTTGGAGTCGGAAATGGTGACCTGCTTGCCGACGGCAGCCTCTCCACCGTAGATATTGACGATATAGACCTCATCGGAACGGAAGAGTTCGTCAGCCCAGTTGGCCATGGCTGTTGTCAGCGGCCCTGTGTCTGCCTTGAAGATGCGCTTCTCTGTGATGCGGTAGTTGATGTTCTTGCCTCCGATGACGGCTGAGTCACGGGTGTATTCAGGAGCCACCTCATGCTTGCCCGTGCAGTAAATGAGTTCCTGGCACCCGAAGGAGTTGGTGAAAAGGAGTATCGGAGCGCAGTCGGGCTGTTCCTGGTCGATGATGAACGTCTGAAGGCGCTCCCCGGCCTTGACGTCAAAGTATGACAGCACCTTGTCTCTGACCGAGAACTTGGAAGGTGAGACGTCGATGGTGGTGTATTTGGCATTGCCACCCACCACCTCTGCTGTGAAGAGCTGCTTGGTGCCGTCGGTGAAGTATGCCGTGACGGAGGCTGTGTCGGTGCCGAGATAATGCAGATATTCCAGTCTGCCCAGTGAGGTTGTCTTGGCAGACTGCAGCAGGGTGAGGAAATGCGTGTCCGTGAACTCCTGGCAGTCGATATCTGGAATGTCCACGGTGGCATAGAGGACACGGAGATTGACAGTCTTCTTGTCGCTCTGCGTCACCTCGTCGGTCTCTACACCTGTAGAGACTTTCTGCTCCGTGACGGTGATGACAGAGTCAACGATGAGCTGCTGCCTGGCATAAGGCCGATAGATGTCTGCGAGGTCAGACAGCTGTATCTCTCCATCGGCAGGATAGAGAAACTCATCATAGACGGTGGAATCGCCTATTCTGATAGTGACGAGCACACGGCTCATAGTTGTGAGGATGTCGAGGTCACGTATGTTATAAAGGAAACATGTGCCCGACGGAGCTGATTTGATGGTCATATTATCTTTTTTATTTGCAAAGATAATATGGAGGGTATGGACATAAAAATACGGAGAGCGACGCTCACGCGCCACTCTCCGCTCATCATTCAAAATTTTAAGTTGCCACAAAAGTAGCAAAAAAAAATCAAAAAAAACGATTATTATGAGAAAATCATCAAATATCCACTATTTTTTCCCAGATAGCCCATGCTATCGTGCCATCTGGCTGCGTGGCGACCACATATTCATGCTGCCGCATATATGTGACAATGTCGGAGAAGTCGATGACTACCATGGTGGCCAAGTCTGCGGCTATCTCCTCTGTCGTCTTGAAAGACTTCTTGTATGGTCGCCCATCCTCGTCCTTGGCAGGGAGTGATGAACGGAATTTGAAATAAGCATCCAGCATTATTCTTGATTGTGAATTATCTGTCTTTGGCATAATTATACGAAATTAATGGTTTGTAACTCTTCTGCTGCCTCATCACATTGATGACGCAGCGCCACTCTCTCTGCTGCAAGGTCGTAGATCATCATCCAGTAATAGATGCATGATGCCCACCGGCCATATTTGTCTCGCTGGCGTGAGATGCTGGCCAGCTCTCGCTCCAAGCGCTGCACGATGTCTCTCTGCGTGTCTCTCACTCTGTCGCGACGGCAAAGCTTCAACTCTATCACAGCCCGCTCCTTGAGCCCCCACAGGTCAACGAAATCACGGTCAAGCTCCCAGTATCTCTCCACAAGACGCAGATGAATGCGTCTGCGTCTTGAGTCGAGAGAATCAACGGTGTGCTGCTTATGCTTCCTTATCGCCATCGTCGCCTCCTTTCTTGTCTTCTTTTGTCCAACCTGGGTGCAGGAGTCCTTTGACTGCTTCATCATCCGTAAACACCTCACGCGAATCTCTAAAGCGCTCGAAGATGTTGTGGCGCTCGATCTGGATTTTCTCGTTCTCAGTGGCCCAGTAGTTCTTGGCTGAAGCCTTAGCTTCAGCGTATATGCGTCCTGAATTGTGACGGTCATTTTGCAGAGCGCTAATATAAGTCTCGAACTTCTCTTTGGCTTCCTCATACGCTTTTCTTGCTTTATCGAGCTCTCTTTTTTCAAAATGTTCCAGTGAGAGCCACACAGCCATGGCTTTATCGTATTTATCCTGTGCTTTGGCCATTCGCTGAGCGTATTCTAAGCGAAGATCATTCAGTTTTTTCGTGTTGGCAGCAAGAAGCTCATGAAACTTCTCGGTGATGGGGTTGTCGGTCTGCAACCCTATGTTGTTTGAATTATTGTCTTTCATTGTCTTTCTTGTTTAAAATGGTTTGTGAATGTCTTATTACTCCATGGGTCTCCAGAACAGGACGTATGTCATGTCTGTATCGACGAGACCCTGTTGCTTGCTCTCGATGTGGAACACGGCTGCACCGCCTTCGTAGTGTATGCCGTCGTCGCGCGTCACCACACCCTCGGCTTCATAGGTCGGCAAGCGTGGGTCGCAGAAGCGGACCTTGCAGCCTCTCTTCGTCATCTTGTCGGTGTTCTTCAGGAACTCCGCAGACCCGATGACCGTTATTTTGTTGCCACTCACGTCGATGAAAAGTGCCATGGTGTGGGTGGTCTTGCAAAGCTTCATCACCACGTCGTACACTTCCTCGTCGACGAAACCCAAACCGTCTGCACTCGTGATCTCCGTCATGATGGCGTCGGGATAGAACTGGCGGTACTGCTCCAGCATGTCACCGGAAACCATCGGAAGGTTGTTGTAGCTGTTCGATTTCATCACATCACCTCCCCTCCGAAAAAGTATCCGCTGACTGCCACGATGGCCATGAGCGCTACGATGCCGAGCATGGACTTGACCACCTCGCCGTAGGTCACCTCCTCATCGCAGAGGATGCTGAAGGTCTCGCTCTTGGTCTTGCTGAGTCGCTTGAGCTCGCGCTTGGTTGCACACTTGAGGGATCGTAGCCCCTCGTTCACTGGGATGCCTGCAGGCTTGGCCTGTATCGCATCATTGATAAAAATAGAATTCTGCATATTGCATCATCTTGTAAGCATTAACAGCCGATTGTACAAAAGGGTGGCGGCTGCATTCCCCGTTGCTTACAAGATGATGGCTTATCCGAGAGGACAAATCAAATCTACGGTTCATGCAGCCGCCATATAGAGTTTTCCTTTTTCCCCAGTTGGGAAAATATTTTTCTCCAGTTAGGGAAATGAATTCCCGAGGCATAAAAAAAGCCTGCGGCTGGAAGCCATAGGCGAAACGGTCGCCCTGCCGGATAGACTACTATCATCTTGTAAGCGTTGGCAAAGATAAGGAGAATATTTGGAACTGGCAAATATTTTTGGGAAAAAGTTGTGTTTTTGGTGGGAAAAGGTTAATTTTGCAGGTGAATTCATTAATATAATAAGGTATGGAAGAAAGAATCGAACGACGCATCAAGCATCTTGAAAAAAGCAATACAAGACTATGGCAATGCCTCTGTATCCAAGGCATCACCATAGCAATCATCACAATATGTTCTCCCAAAGGAAGTATAATAAGCCTAATATTGCGGATATTAGGGTTATAAAGAACCCATATTTAGTCCACTTGGCATTACTCCTCTGTAATGCCTTATCCTGCATTTCTTCCTCTCTTTTCTTTTCCTGAGCAGAAGAATTGCCCTCTATCGACCAATCCGAGCCAACATTCAGTCGCCTCTCATATTCCTGCAGATATCGCACCCCTTTGGGAGTTATCCGCCACATGCTGAAGGACTCCTCGATGTAGCACCCCTCGCTAAGTCCCTCAATGATAAACTTGAAATAGCTATCATCCACGTCTGCGCGAATCATGCTATTTCTGAGTTCTATACTCGTATTATCACCTTTGACCAATTGGCGAAGCAGAAAGACTGCTCCAGCCTTGGTATCATCAATATTCAGAACATCCATCAGTTATTAGTAAAAGCCCCCGATGCATCTCGCACCAGGGGCTTAAGAGTTCATTTAATTACTTTATGAAAACACAACCATCAGAAGACGGCTGCTTGTAAATCCGCTTTAATATTGCTCATGCAAGCGTTGAGTCGCTGGTATGTCTTCTCCCCAGCTTTTTTGACACCGCTGCTATATTGCCGCATGAGCGATGGGTTGATGCCCGCTCTCTTTGCGATGTCCGAGACATTGAGGAACGAGAAGTAATTGAAGAACGACTGAAGGTCGTACTTATATTCAAACTCCACCTCAGGAAACGTCTTGCCGTTCTCCTCAGCATCCAGCCTTGCTTCCTCGTAGCACTCCATCAAGTCAGCTTTTGCTGCTGCCACAGAGTCACCAATGGCACTCAGACCAACATCTCCGATACCCTGCTCTGTATAGCACCAAAACTTGCCATCAGATGCCTGTTCCACTATAATCTGTACCTTCATATTAATATAATATATTTATAGTTATCTTATAAAAAAGAGTCCATCCCTCATAAAATACAAAAGGATTTGAAGGTGGAAGGTTGGGGCTAACCCCCAACCAAGTCTCTCAAGATTTTATTGGCAAGTCCCGTAGGAACCTCTCCACTATGTCTTGGTACGAACTGCGACACACCCGTTTTAGGATTAGTCCACTTGTCGTGATTTCCACCATGTCGAGACAGGACGCATCCCGCATCTCTCAGTCTCATAATCAAATCTTTTGTTTTCATAAAATCAATGAACTCTTTGTCTTTTTGACACTGCAAAGGTAGCAAAAAAGATACAAACTACCAAATATTTAGGTAGCTTTTTTGCTATATTAACTAAACTTTAACATTTCAGCCCCATCAGACGCGGTTTTTCCTCTTTTTCCCATCATTCTCGGATGATGTCAAGAAATCAGAATACCGTTTTTACCCCGAAATGCAATGTAGGGGTTTCCGCGAAAATGGCTCGTTTCTTGTGGCAATTTACTTGGAAATTGTCATAAGTAGCCATTTTCGCGGGGCAATCGGAGCATTCCGATTGGAAATTTGTGCTGTTTTGCACAAATTTTCCACGGTCATTTTTGCCAACCAACTGAAAAACAACGTTTTATCAAAAGTTGGTGCAAAAAAGCGTGCCCGTAGCTTTAATGCTACCCCACACCGCCCTACGCTGGCTGGCAATTGCCACGGCTCGCCATAGCGGAATATGTACGAGTTTTTTACGTGGCAATTGCCTATCCATCTACAACTTGCCGTTGTCGTGATAGCTGTAGTATGCTCCATCGGTTACAATGATATGGTCCGGTCAATACCTCTTCTGCAGCAAGAAAACAAAAAAGGCTGCTACTCTCTCGAGCAACAGCCTTCAATCAAAAATAAATTAAAAACCAATAACTTAAAAACTATAAACAATAAAAAATGAGTAATCAACCTCTATAGCATGACAGCCCACCCATATAGATGGCTGTCTGTGGGAACTTCTCTGCCCCAATGCACACCGTATCGAAAGCATCAGAGAAGTCGGTGCGGTTCTGCAGCTGATCTTCATCAGTCTCGATGAGCTTCTCACCTCTCTTGTCCTTGCCATTGTTGTAGACTCCGGCACTCTCAATAGAGATGATGAGGTCCTCGTTGTTGTCCTGGTTAATCAGGACCATGTGCTGAGCATGTCCCTTGAACATGCGATTGATGAGCAGCTGCTTCTCGAGATGGTTCATCGGCTTGCCGATATAGATCTCTGACACCAGCCATCCATTGCGACGAAGGACTCCGGCAATGATCTGGTAGAATTTCTCGTTGTGCGTAGCGTAGTCATTGCCTACGAAAGTGGCATCGTAATAGAATATGACTCGCTTATCCTTGAGATATCTATAGTAATCACAGAAGTCCTGAGCCAGTTCCGGAAGTTTGCGCTCGTACTTCACGTAGAATGAGTTGACGATGCGCAGCTTCGTGTCAGACCCCACCTGCCCGACAACGAGACAGTTGATGTTGGCGTTGGCATCAGAGCCGATGATCAGCGGTAAACCGTCCTCTATATCTGAATCCATGCGGCAGTCCTGCTGGTCATGATGCGGGTTGAAGGAATACTGCAGGTCATCGAGAAAGGTGACGTTGGGAGCGGTATAGAAATTCAGATCCTCGTCAAGACCGCTATAGAAGCCATCCTGTGCAATGCCCACGTGCTGACACATGATGCTTGTCAGGAAGGTCATCTTGGGGAGGTCTCGCTTCATCTGTCTGATGAAGTCCTCCCCGAGGACTGCCAGGTTCTGGATGCTGGAGCATCTGGAATAAACGAGGCAGTAGGAACGCAGAGAGTGCAGAATCTTCTCGTATTTCTGCAGCTGCGACATATAATAGTCGTAACGCTCTGGGTGCGCTGCCAACTTATTACGTATGCTATGGAGCTGCACGACGACAGACTCGAGCGTCGCGACCAGCTCCTTATCCTGTTTTTTCTCCCACTGCATGAACCAGGAGCCTTTTTTGGTTGCAGAGGTATCTGAAGTAATCGTAAGACCATGGTGCAAGCAACAGTCACCGAAAAGTTGCTTGTTACCACGGTTGGCCGGGAGCGTCTCATTGTTGAGCTGCTCCCAATCAATGAACTTTGCCTCGTCTATAAAGACGTGGTCAAGTGAGAGAGAGTTAGATGTACCACTGCGGTCCTGCGAGATGATATTGAGATAAGCTCCGTTGTAAAATGCGACGGTATTCTCCCAGTTCATCGGCTGGAAGTGCGGATCCTTCCAGTGCAAAGCCTTCCATGGTTTCTTGCCCACGATGTAGTGCACGTCTCGTTTGTAGCCCCACTCCTCGAGGTGAACAAGTGCTGAAGGAAGGATGTTGGTCTGGCATCTTTTGACAGAAGGTGCCACCATGGCCAGACAGGAACCTGGCATGTGCTGGACCGCATAGAGTATGCGACCAGCTTCGACCACACCCTTACCAGTTCCTCGCCCCCACTCGCAGACCAGGTCATGAGGCATGAGCTGCAAGACTCTGGACTGCACATCATTGAAGAATAGTTTTTTAGGCTGACCCGTCATTTGGCAACTCCTCAAAATCAGCGTCCTCTATGTCAGGCATAGAATATCGCTTCTCCATTTTTTTGATTTTCGCACGAAGATTTGGAATCTTCTGCAAACCGATGACTGTAGGATCATCTGTCATGATGAACTCAACAGGCACAATCTTGTCGAAAGCAAGATCAGGCTCATCAGGTGAGTCGGTACGGTTGTTCTTGATGCGGTTTTTCTGCATCGAGGCGAGAGCCCGGAAGTCACCTGCAGCCTTGGCTGCCTTGCGATCCTCATCTATCTCCTGGTTGACCTTCCACCGCCAGAAGTCCTTGGATGCAGCATTGAGGTTGCCGAGCATGAGCTGGCAGAGATGAATATCATCGTATGCCTGACTCTCGCTGATGCCGAACATCGCTTTGTCCTGCTCCACCATTTCCCTCACTGAGTAGCGAGGATAGCGAAGCCAGAAGGCGTAGCAGCCTCTCAGGCGCTCAACCCTGGCCTTGACAACAGCAGAGAGATGCAGGTCTTGAAGCTCATCCTCATTGAGAGGCATGTACTTCATGTAGTCATCGACATTGACTGGTAGACTCATATTCAACCAAGATTGGCAATGATCTGTGAGAGTTCCGACATGACAGCATGGTATGCACCAGGAGAACCGACCTTTGCGAGAGCGATATTGGATGTGCGCAACTCATTGGCGGTCTCTGCCAGTCCAAGCAGGTATTGCTTGCGATAAGGTGAGCGAGGCTCCAGCAGCTCAAGCTTCAGAGCTGACGACTCGTCATCAGACAAATCAATCATGATAGGCACCTGCTCGACAGGTGTCAACGCCTTGCCGAGGTCATAAACACTCTGAAGGAGCAGTTTGTCCTCCTCGAGATAAGGGTATTGTAGTCGTATCATCTAACAAATCATTAAGCATATTATGAACATCGAGATAAACATCTCTATCCGTAGTGAGGAATGTGCATTCCGCACGGTCACCATAAGTCTGGTTCTGAGATGTAATCACAGTAACTAACCACATGTCGTTAGCGACGAGGATGATTTTGGAGTGGTTAAGCGTCAGCTTCACCTCATCAAAAGCCTCCGTCATCAGCCGACTCAGTTTGAGAGTCTTGGCTGAAGCCTTGACGTCAGCCACTAACGTTGAGTGCTGAATCATCCCACGCTTGCGAAGGTTGATCATTCCGCACAGGAATGCGTCAGATGTGGAGAAGGTGGTGACAGCGACTTGCGCTGCACCTGTCTGCTCCAATATCCAGCCCAACAAGCCGAGGGTATGAAGCCCTTGGCCGAGAAAGACCTGAGAACTACTCTGCAGTAGCGGTTTCAGCGACTGCTGAATCTGCTTGGCTCTCATCCGGCTTCACCTCCTCTTCGGGAATCACGATGCCAGCATCCTTGATTTTGGCAAGAGTCTCTGGCTTGATGTCTGCCTTTGCATCGAGCAGGGTGTTCACACGCTTCTCGATGTTGGCCTGCAGCTTCTCAGCCTGCTGCTCCTTGCCATCAGCCTTCAGCTGAATCAACTTATCGAGGTTCTTGGCGATGTAAGAACGCGCATTGCCGATGGCATTGGCAGAGACTACCGTTTCAGTCTTTGCCTCGGCAGTATTCTCCTCTGTGCCAGGAACAGCATGGTCATACGCCTCCATACCCTGTTTGTAGGCATAGTATTCTGTCTTGAGAGTGAGGAGCATTTTCTGGAACTCGTCGTTGGCTGCATTCAATCCCTCGAAGCGGTCACAAGACAACTGATAAGACTTGCATGCTTCGAAGAGTTCCTTGATGCGCTTCCATCTTTGGCAGTTTGCCTCCCAGATTTCCTTGATTTCATCGGGAAGCTGGTCATGATCTGCACGTTTGCCTTTGGCGATGATGGCAGAAGCATCGATGGAATCGGTGTTTTCTGCATCAACAAAAGGCAGATGAGGTGCGACTTCAGCTGCGAGCTTGTCAGCATCAGCGGTGGAATCGACCGCTTTCTGCAGTAAAGGTGTCACCTCAACGTCAAACTTGTGCACTTCGTCAAGAGTCATGCCCTTTGTGCGATAGCCATAATGCTTCTGCAGCTCATAGACAAGATGGTCAAGCATCTTCTGAGGTCTCAGCAGAATCTGCTGATAGAGATGGCGGTTGTTATTGATCTGAAGGAGCATCAAGGCGCCCTCTCGGATATTATCGTCAGTATGTTCGCTATCGAACCACTGCTTGATTTTCTGTGTGAATTTTACATCATTCATAATTATAAACTTAAAAAGCGAGGCGAGCCATCGTCAGCATCGCCTCGCCAGGAACATGGTTAAAAAACTATATGGTAATGAACTCTACACATCACCTGCTTGCGCTGTCTTCAGCTCACCAGTCTCACCGGAGAAAGTGCCTTCAGATGTAGGAATGTCACCAAAATAGAATGGTGGCAATGTCTCGCAACCCACAGACAACTCAACAGTTGTGTTGGTCTCGTCTGTGACAGACGAACCTGAAGACTGCGCAGGCGAGACAGAACACTCGAAGTTGTCATCACCGAACTGACGGCATTTGCCGTTGCGCTGAGGAATCAGAGCAATGACATCCTCGTTGAGGAGCATTGATGCGAGCGCAGACTGCTCCTCCTCTGTGCCAGGGAATGTGAGCGCGAGCTTGTTGAGCATGGTCTTAGAACCATTCTCGCCCTGTGCCTCTGATGAGAAGTTGGACTTGTCCGTTGCCAAGTATGCAACAATGAACTTCTTGTCAGCAGCCATCGTGTGAGACTCCTTGATAACAAGGTAGTCCTTCATGGATGCTGCCTTCTCAAGCTGCGGTTTAGCCAGCTGAGTGATCCATCGACGTGGTGCAAGATAGACCTTGCGACCTGTGCCAGGGAGTCGCTTTGCTCCAGGACACTTCAGGAGATCCTCGTAGAGGTCAGCTGACTCTGTGCATGATTTTTTTTGCTGATCTGCCATATTATATATAATAATGTATTATCGTATGATGAGACTCCTACAGAGTAGGAATCTCATCGTAACCGAACAAGATGCGCTCCTTGCTGATAGACTCGAACTGGGTACCGAAGTACATGGTAGCTACGAAGTCAATCAAGAAGTGAGATGTCAGTGACTTCTCGAACTCGAACTTACAGTTTGTGCCTTCAGTTGCCAGACCAATGAGCATGTTGCTGCCTGGAGTGATGATCTTGAAGCCAACAGGAATGTTGTCAAGGCCAATGAGTGTACAGTTGTTGCAACCGTCGAGCTTCGACTTACCGAAATCTTTGTTGTAGTTGACACTACCATAGACGCTGCGGTATGCACGATCATAGCGCATCAACTCAGAGCTGTTCAGGAACATGAATGTATTTGTGTTCTTGAGCTTCTGGTCTGCAGCATCGTAGAATGCCTCCAAAGCATCAACAGCATTGACATTTGTGATGGCCTCAGTTTTGAAGAGGTTGCCCTTCTCTGTAGAGACACTCTTGTTTTTAATCTCCTGATCCGCGATAGTCTTGAATCCATCGTAGAGATCTACGGTATTCTTACCCCCAGGGTTTCGCTTAGCTGTGAAAAGCGTATTGAAGAAACTCTCACCTACCTTGGCAAAGAGGTAAGCTCCAACGAGCTTGGTGATAGGCTGGTTTTTGAGAGCATCGCCCTGGAAAACGTTTGAGCCATAGATTGACTCACGAACCGCATTTGGCTCAAATGGCTTAACGCCAGAACCCAAATATGTCTCCAGTGTACGACCGGTGAGAGTCACGCCATTCTCATCTACACGAGTAAGAGAGTATGGACCAATCTGCATGTCTCCATTCAACTCAACAACGGTCTCCTTGCCACGAACACCGAGTCGACGGCTCATGTATTTGGCAACCTCGTCCAAAGCTCGCGTTGGCATCTGTATCAAGTCCTTGCGATACTTGGCATAGCTTGTGTTGAGTGAATCAGGAGTAATCTGAATTGTGCTTCCTTCAGTAACTGCCATTAGTTAATCTGTTTCATAGCTTGGTACAACTGATCAGCATCAATATCCTGCACACCCTCATCCAGATGCTCCTCTGTCTTGGCTCCTGGAGCCTTCTTGAGGTCGGATATTTCCTGATCCTTTGCTTTGATGTCCTTGTCTTTTGCCGCCAATTTGGTTTCAAGATCTTTGATCTTGTCGTTAGCAGCAGTGAGATCAGCTGCCGTATCGGTCAGTTTTTTCTCTTTGTCGGCAATGGCATCCTCGATTTTCTGCATCTCTGCATCGGTGAGTGTAATCTTCTCATCGGTCACTTCGAAATCATCCTTGCGTTCAAGGATGTTCTGAAGGTTGAGGAATTTCTTCTTCATTTCATTTAATTTAGAGTTATTGAAAAACTCCTTGACACCTTCGATTACTTGTGTCATGAAGTTCTTTGATGGTTTCTCCTCGCACTTGTTGATGGGTGGAAGGCCAAGATCCTTACATAATGCATTGGTGAATCTTCTTGCAAGATTGGTCTGTCTCTTGTTGTCTTCCTCATCGAGGTCTCTAATCTCGTCAATCAATCCAAAGTTCAAAGCCTGTTCTGGTGTCATCCAGCTCTCTTTGTTCATCTGTTGCAGGATCTCCTCAGAAGTCTTACCAGATTTCTGAGCATAGACAGATGCAATGACCTTGTCAATGGTGTCAAGATCATCGCGCTGCTTCTTGAATTGAGATATAAGGTCATCGAGTTTCTCCTTGTTGGCAGTCTCCCACACTGCAACACCTGTCGATGCATTATGAATAAGCATCGTGCTGCCCACACTCATGGTGACGTGCTTTGCACCCATGCAGATTACAGTTGCGATGGATGCAGTCATGCCCAACACATGGATGTTGACATTGCCATGATCCTTGATAAGTTGATAGATGGTAAGACCTTCATCAACGAATCCACCCGGTGAAGAGACAGCAATATTTACCTCCTCATCGGAATGTGCGTCAAGGTAATTCTTGACATCCTTTGAGCGTGTTCCGTAGGTTCCAGTCCACCAATCATATCCTGCACCTATGGTACCGCAAATCATCATACCGTATTTCATGCGCTAATCTTTTTTGATGCAAAGATAAGCATGGCAATTGCCTAAATAAAATACGTAGAATCACTCTATTCGCGGTGCCTTGCGGTATGCCTGCCACTGAACTGTGACTTCGTTGAGTGTGCTTGACGAATAAGAATCAGGATGCACTTCAGAGACATTAATTGTCGGATAAGGTCTTGTTGAAGAACCGATGAGGTATCTTCGACCATCCAAATCTTCAAGCAGATATGCATATTTGTCTGCAGTATTGATGTCCTCCTCACATGTGCGATATATAAGTTTATGCGTATATATCCTCACTTTATCGTCATATTTGTTGGTAATTTCCAACTTAGCTGGGCGCTGGAACGTAACACTCTCCCACCCCAGGTTTGTCGGAAGCGCAAATGTCTTATGACCAAGAAGCGACTCAAACGGCAACTTGGACGTCAGAATCCTCTGAATTTTAGTGATGTGATTAAGATATCTCATAATGTTAAATTTTTCATGTTTGTTCGCAACTGTTCGCAGTTGTTCGCAGCTGTTCAAAAACAGGGTATATAGTAGATGACTTTATGACGTTAATTTATGTTATTACGGCATCTTTTATTATTAAAGAGGTTGACCCCTTGTTTCTGGTATGCCTTTCGCATACGATACCATTTCATTCGAATGGTCTCTGCATAGTCTATGTCTATGCCTTTGTTTTGGCACCATGCACGGAAGGCGGACATCTTCTTGCAGTTAATATCGCTGAGGTCTCCGAGGTCGCTCCACATGTTGATGCGGAACAGGTCATCAAGGCTCTCCAGCAATGCCTGCTTGCTGAAGCTGGTCAAATAATTGTATGTCTCCGGACTCTTGTATTTGGAGGCAGGAATGCAAATGGCCACGGATTTCTCTGTAGGTTGTTCGGGCATATTATTGCAAGGGCGCTTTGTGGTCAGTCTGCGTATGACAGCATTCTCATTGCTTGAGGCAGGGAAAACCACAGGGTCGCCAAAGGAATTGGTAAGCCATTGTTTCATGTACGGCTCGACTTCGAGGTAGATAACGAATTTGCTCATGAAATATATATTAAATAATCCTTGCAAATTTATGAAATAAAATCGAGAAAACACCGCACTTTCGGTATTTTTTATCAAAAAGTCCCTGATTTTTCCTAAGTTTTTAGGAAAAAACATCATAAAATATTTGGGACACCTAAAAATGCCCGTTTCAGTTGTGGCATTTGTGGCATTTTTTATAAGTATCTGATTATCAGATATTATCTTATTTATATAAATGCCACATTATATAAATAAAATGCCACAATGCCACAACTCCCTTTGGACTGCCCAATACGTTGCCACAAAATGCCACATAAATGCCACAATGCCACAGCCCTCTAAACCGCTGAAAATCAACGATGCCACAATTGCCACAAATGCCACAACGAAAAAGGGGTTCGTATGTATGCAAGAAAATGTTGTCATAAGAACACAAAAAGCCCCGAGGAAGAATACCTTCTTCCCCAGGGCTAAGGATATGATCTAAACAATAATTAAAAACCTATAATGGGCAATCCAGCCTCTTTCAACTCGTCATCAGTCATGAGGTAAGGGTCTTTTGTGGTCTTCTCTTTTTCCTCATCACCAGCCTCTGTCTCGAAGTCTATACCATATCGCATAGATATCATCTCATAATCGAAACAGAGTGGCCTGTCTTTATACCATAGTGTCTGTCGGCCAACCATTACACCATTCTCATCTTTTTTCTCAACCGTTTCCGGGAGGCCATTCGGGCCAAACTTCTTAAACCGCTCTGCGTTCTTGGCCGTGCCATAGAACTCTGGCCCAATCTGTAGATAATGCAGCAGCGACTCTTTCGGCAGTAGGTTCACGTCCATGGAACGGCCCAACTTTCGGTAAATGGCCATGGTTATGTCCTTGCGTATCATGAGGACGTTCTTCGGCTGTGACCAGTTGTCAAGCCTTGTCTTATTGGTTGACAGGTTACCGACCAATTTGATTTTGAAGTCCTGGTCCTTGCGCAGCTCTCCCATCTGGACTGCAGCATTGATGATATTCCAGAACCCAGCCACCTCATCGGTAGAATTACACATTGAGTTCTGCCGTTTGATGTCTGCGACGACAACTGACAGCAGGTCATCATAAGTAAAAGGGAACTCTATGTAGTCTCTGATGGCAATATAGCTTGCCATCAGCACAGTCCAGTTGGTCATGATGCGGTCGAGAATGTTATCATTCTCCAACGCATTCTCAAGATCTTCAGATGCTTTTTTCCATGCAAGACCGAAAGCAGCTTGGAATTGTTCTCTATGCTTCAGAAGCTGAAGTGTGATATGTGTCGCTCCTATCTGACGATAGCGCTCCAGCTCTGCGAAATTCATTTTCTCCTCTCTTGTGTGCTCACCCTTATCGAATGTAAGATAGATAATTCGAGTGAAGAGCGCAATATCTGCAGTAGGCATTTCCTGACCAGTAAGGATGATGCCTGAGTCAACTTTAGCCTGCACCAGTTTCTTGTCTTTCTCCATATTCATCTTGGTGCGGCCAATACCATTCCAAAGGTCTTTGAGCCACTGCACCTTGCGGTTGTCGATGGCATTCTGATATTCATCGATATGCACCAGTGCATCATTGACACTACCCACATAATCAGACAGGGCTGGCATGGATGCATTGGTGATAGAAAGTGGCTCGTACTTCGTCTCATATTTATAGAAGAAATTCATCAGCGTCGCAGCAAATTCTGTTTTTCCACAACCTTTCGGGCCAAAGGCATTAAGAAGAGGAAAACTTCTTGACTTCTGAATGACAATATCTCTGAAAAGTGTAGCTATGTAGAAGCACAAGCCTACCTTGGCATTGTCTCCGAACACCTGTACAACCTTGGAAAAGAACTCTCTCTGCGTAGTAGGTGAATCTGTCATTTTCTCGTGCCGGAACTTCTTCTCATTGACATATAACTCCCGGCTGTCGATGTTGAGCTTGCTCATGGCCGGAAGGTAGAACTTGCCTGCAGCGAGTCTTAATATTCCCATATCGTCGATGGGAACCCATGACCCTTGCTCAATGGCTCCATTGCAGAACGCATAGAAGCCCTCTCGCTGCCACCCAAGCTGCTTGATAGGATCTGCAGTCTCTGTAACTCGCCCGAGATAGCCTAATAACTTGATGAGCTGCTCATCCTTGGCCATCCATATATAATCACCCATACCGAACAGGCGCTTACGAAGTGAGCTGCTTGACGTGATCTCTTCCATATTCAACTCTATGAGACGTGGCTGTGTCTCTGAATTGTTGTTGTTAATTTCAAAGAGTCTGACAGGATTGAAGTCATCACGTATGTGGAAGAGTGGCTTCAGTTTGAAGTTGCTCCACTGCACTTCATCACCCTCCTTGTTCGTTCCAAAATAGCAATTGTCATGCTCGGTGAATCCGAATTCACGCAGCATGCTCATGTCACCCTTGCGCTCCTTCTCCTGCTTCTCGGCCACAGCTGCAGTCTTGGCACGCTTGAGTGTATTCTTCCACTCCCGGTTATGATTATACTTTCGGCAGAGAGCTTCAAGATAGCTGCTCTGTGTATCTTCGTCTCTGACAAGCATGAGGAGCGAGCATATATCAGCTATAGCTGACATACGATCTTCGGTAGTGTAGTTCTCTATATCCTCAGGTGTTGGCCAATACTTACGAGTACAATACCAGAAGATGAACTCTTCATCTTTCATCTGCTCAAAATGCCCTTTGTCTTTAATCCATGAATCCGGATCTTCTTTTTTGGGCGCAGGGTAGTCAACAGGTATTTCACGCACATTGACCGTGAATCCTGCCTCGAGAGCAGCTCTACCGTTTTGAAAGACATTGACTGTACCTGCAGGATATTTATTTCCTTCCTTCAGAGTATCAGCATCTGGAATGAATATGACCTTATGTGCTAACTTGAACAACTGCTTCAGCTGATTGGGTGTCCAGGCACCTCCAAGCGATGCAACAGTATTTAGGATGCCAATAGACTGCAGTTTGATGACGTCAGGACCACCCTCAACGAGGTAGAACTTATCTTGAATTCTCGCCTGCTTCTGTGCGAGGTTAATACCAAAAACGGAAGTGTCCTTGTGATAGACAATGCTGTTTTTGAGATTAAGATATTTGCAGATGTCCTTGTTGTCGCTCATGGTGCGAGCGGTGAAGCCGATGATCCGGCTCATCTTGTCATATATCGGTATGGTGTAGCGATCGCGCAACATGGAATATTTGCCACGCTCACCCTCGCCAATAAGACCGACCTGCTCCAATAAATCAAAGTCAAGAGCTTTGTTCTTGGCCCAGGTCATGAAGCCTTCTCTTGGCGCATATCCTATGCCAAACGTCTCGATGGCATCCTCACCCCAACGTTTCTTAACGGCCTCCCTTGCCTTAACAGCTCCTGGAGTGTTCTCGTGTATGCAGTCAACAAAATATGACTGAGCATAATTGAGGACTATGCGCATGGCATCCTGCTCCTTCTGTTTCTCCAACTCCTCATTGCTTGGTTTCCAATCGTCCTCAATATCCTCGTTGAGGTATTTCTTGGCCAAGTTTCGGCATGCTATTGGGAAAGGCAGGTCATTCTCTAATTTTCTGTAAAGAGAGATGACATTGCCACCAGAATGGCATCCGAAGCAGCGCCACGTATTAGTGGCTGTATCGACATAGAAAGAAGGCCCACTCTCATTATGGAATGGACAACAAGCCCAATGTCGTGACCTGCTTTTTTTGGTGAAGCTGACGCCACCATTCTCTGCGACTTCAAGAATGCTGACATCACTTATAATTCTGTCAATAATATCTTGTCTGATCATATCACGAATATTTCTTCTGCAAAAATAGATTGTAATCAGTAAATCTGAAAATACTATACTATTCTGCGCATTATTTGGGCTATATCCTGGTTAACGAAAAATCTTAGCCTCCTATCGAAAGTCATACTCCGCTCCAGTATAAGGTATGTCAGGGCATCCTTATATCTGCCCCCCC
>UMLC01022630.1_pt1 | contig 35975 bp, 28 predicted proteins | sample 1966451 | NCBI WGS metagenome assembly UMLC01 (sample SAMEA4836193, study PRJEB28245) | human gut metagenome | biome: gut microbiome; material: fecal sample | place: Denmark | collected 2008
GCAATGTTTAATCTCAAGTCCACAAAAGCTGTTGTCTTAACTCCTCAGCGACCGAAGGGAGCGATAACTCCTTTAACTCCTGAACATACGATAACTCCTTAACTTTTACAAATAAGGAATGTCATTCGATTACAACTGTGGTCCAGCCATGCTTGTCCTCGATGGTGCCATACTGAATACCACGGAGGGTGTCGTACAGGTGCTTGGAGATAGGACCAGGTTTATCGCCAAAGTTATAGCGCTTGCCTGTATCGAGGTCGTCGATATAGCTGATAGGACTGATTACCGCAGCAGTTCCGCAGGCACCAGCCTCCTCGAATGTATCGAGCTCGTCCTCAGGAATCTGTCTGCGCTCCACCTTCATACCGAGGTCTTCAGCCAACTGCATCAAGCTCTTGTTGGTGATAGATGGGAGGATTGATGTACTCTTAGGTGTCACGTAGGTATTGTTCTTGATACCAAAGAAGTTGGCAGCACCACACTCGTCCATGTACTTCTTCTCCTTGGCATCGAGATAGAACTCGCATGCATAGCCCTTCTCGTGAGCAATATTGTTGGCTCTGAGCGAAGCAGCATAGTTGCCACCCACCTTATATATACCTGTTCCGAGAGGAGCAGAGCGGTCGAAATCACGAATGATGACATAAGGGTTGGTAGAGAAACCACCCTTGAAGTAAGGACCTACAGGAGTGACGAAAATGAGGAAGCAATACTCTGTGGCAGGATGAACACCCACCTGTGCGCTGGTACCGATGAGGAGCGGACGGATATAGAGTGTAGCACCACTCTCATAGGTAGGAATCCACTCCTGGTTGAGTCGAACCACCTTCTTTACCATTTCCTCAAACATCTCAGTAGGTACTTCAGGCATCATAATGCCACGGCATGTACTCTGCAAGCGAGCAGCATTCTCATCCATACGGAATACGCGCACCTTGCCGTCAGGACAGCGATAAGCCTTCAGGCCTTCGAATGCTTCCTGTCCATAGTGAAGGCAGGTAGCAGCCATGTGCAGTTTGAGATACTCATCAGAGCAAACTTCTATTTCGCCCCATTTTCCGTTGCGATAGTAGCAGCGAACATTGTAATCGGTCTGGCGATAGCCAAACGACAGATTAGACCAATCCAAGTCTTTCATAACATTTACTTTTTTAATGTTCTACTTATATTTAGCTGCAAAAGTACAAAATAATCCGTTAATCTGCAACTTTTTTGTCTAATATTTAGTAAAATAGTCAGCTTATGCCCCTTTCTTCATATTCAGAAGTTAAAGGAGTTAAGGAGTTATCTTTTTGAGGAGTTAAGAAGTTAAGGAGTTATCGCTCCCTTCGGTCGCTAAGGAGTTAAGACAACAGCTTTTGTGGACTTGAAATTAAACATTGCCCTTCAAAGCATTTGTCTTAACTCCTTTAACTCCTTAACTCCTTTAACTTCCCCCTATTCTTCACTCAGCAACTTTTTGATTTCCTCGTCCGTCTTTGTGAGTTTATCCTTGCAGAGTTTCACCAAAACCTTGGCACGCTTCAGTTGTTCGGACAGTTGGTCGATGTCCAACTCATCGCGCTCCATCTTGTCCACGATCTCCTCCAGTTCGCTGACCGCTTTTTCGTATTTCATTTCTTCTTTTGACATATTTATATAGTGTTTAATTTGATTCAAATATTGCCAGCTTTATCCATACGCCCTAAAGGGGCATCTCCCTGGGTATAAAGCAATTAGCAGGGCAAAGGACGCAAGCAGCACGCCCTGAAAGGGCTGAAGCTCTTAGCCCAGGGCATCGCCCTGGGTTGTTTGGGGCGGTAACCTGTCGCCCTGTAAGGGCAAAAGCTTTAAAACTCCTGGCTATCTATAAAGCTTTTGCCCTTACAGGGCGCATTGCTGATTGCCAGTATACCCAGGGCGTTGCCCTGGGCTAAGAGCTTCTGCCCTTTCAGGGCGTGCTGGGAATTCATTCCTATTGCCTAAGGGCGTGTTGGGAATTATTCCTATTGCCTAAGGGCGTATGGGGAATTCCTATTGCCTAAGAGCGTATGGGAATTCATTCCTATTGCCTAAGGGCGTATGGGAATTCATTCCTATTGCCTAAGGGCGTGCTGGTAATTCATTCCTATTGCCTAAGAGCGTTTGGGGAATTATTCCACTTTCGACTTGACGGTGCCTTCGGCGAATCTCGTAACGATAACGTCACCAGATGTCAACAGCGAAGCCGAGCGAATACTCTTGCCGTTCTTCAGCGTGATACTGTATCCGCGCTTCAAGAGCAGTTCCGGGTCCTGCGACCTGATGCGCTGTTCCAGCATCTGCAGGCGATGACTCTCACTCATCATCTTCCTTTCGAGGACTGGCTGCACATTCTGCGAGAGAATCTCCAACTTGCGTTGCGCATCAGCCACCTTAGACAGCACTTGCTGCGAGAGACGGTTCATCAGGCGGTCGATATATGCTCCCTGGCGGGTCTTCACCAAAGAGAACTGCACAGGAATACTTTTGTTCAAACGGTCAAGCCGCATCTTCTCCACTTGCAAGCGGTGCTTCACGTTTTGCACAATCGTTTCCTGTGCCTCCATCACCCTGACATACACATCCGTGAGGTGCTGAACCAGAAAGGCGGCAGCAGCCGTCGGCGTCTTCACCTTCTGGAAGGAGATCATGTCGAGAACACTCTCGTCTCGCTCATGTCCTATGCCTGTGATTATCGGCAAGGGGAAGTTGGCCACATTCTCTGCCAATGCCAGGGTGTCGAACCCAGAGAGATCGCTGGTAGCACCACCGCCACGGATGATGACCACACAATCCCAATCCTCATATTCGGCATCAATACGGTTGAGGGCAGCGATGACACTTTGCTCAACGCCCTCGCCCTGCATAGTGGCAGCAAAAAGGCCCGTCTTGAACTGCAAGCCATAATCGTTGCCGGCAAGTTGATTGCAGAAATCGCCATAACCGGCAGCCGTGGCACTCGACACTACCGCAATGCGCTGGCAGAACATCGGGAGAGCCAGTTCTTTCTGCAAATCGAAGACACCTTCTTCTTTCAGCGTCCGGATGATTTCCTGTCGCTTGCGAGCCATATCTCCCATCGTATAGTTGGGGTCTATGTCGTCGACGATCCATGAGAAGCCATAGTTCTCGTGGAACTGGGCATGCACCTTGAGAAGGACCTTCATTCCGGCATGAAGTCTTTGTCCTGTTACCTGCTCAAACTGCGGGCGTATGCTTATCCAGCGGTTACGCCAGCAGGCAGCATGAGCCTTGGCTATGGGTGTATTGGAGCGTTCTTCCTTCTCTATCAGTTCCATGTAGCAATGACCTCCATACCCCTCGCGCACCTCCGACAGTTCTGCCTCTACCCAATAACTGTCGGGCAGAGTCATCGAAAGTGCATCACGAACCATCGAGTTCAATTCATAGAGAGATAATCTTTGCTTCATACTCTAATATTTTTATCTCCGTGCCTACTTTATCGCTTTCCCCGTCAGGTAAGCTTTCCAGAAGTCGGGCACACCATATCCATAGATATTATCGGGATGCTGCTGATTATTGCCAGCCAACCTGACGAGTTTGATGATCTGTCGGGCAGACTTGTGCGGGAAAGCCTGCCACAGGCAAGCCACCATGCCAGCCACGAGGGGCGAAGAGAAAGACGTGCCATTGTCGTTGATAATGCTTCCACGTCCTGTTATGACAGAGGTAGGACTTCCCATCGCCATCACATCGGGTTTGATGCGTCCGTCGGCAGTAGGACCGACAGCACTGAAGGGAGCATTGACACCTTGCGGATTGACACTGCCCACCGTGATAATATCCTTGGCATCGGCAGGAAAGTTGATGCGTTTCCAGGTTCCCATACCATCATTGCCAGCCGAATTGACGCAGACAATACCTTTGTCTGCCAACATAGAGGCAGTATGCGAGATGAGCGCCGTCTGTCCGTCCTGCTCGGCATAACGATGACTCATAGAGGCATCATCGAAATCATGATATCCCAAAGAAGAATTGATGACGTCTACCCCCACACTGTCGGCATATTCGGCAGCCTCGGCCCAGTAGTCTTCCTCGGCGAGACTCTCCGTACGCTCATCCTCGCAGCGCACCAAGAGATAGGAGGCCTCGGGAGCCACACCTACATAATAATTCGGCACATTGGCAGCCATGACAGAAAGCACCATCGTGCCGTGCTCCATCTCTGAGAAGATATTATCAGAGGGAGGAACCACAAAATCCTTCAGTCCAGCCAGCCGGATGCCATGAAAAGCCGGAATCTTGTCGACATTCATAAAGCCCCCATCGAAGACGGCTATCATCATGCCCTTGCCACGAAACCCACTGTCGTGCAGTCGCTTGCCACCCAAAGATGAAATCTGCGCATCGGCCGAGCCATAAGCCTCGCTATAGCTCTCCCAGGGACTCAGTTCCTTACGGAAGGAGGTACGTTTGCGCTGACTCACCGAGTCGGGCGAGGCAAAGACCTTCACCTTGCGCGTAATGAAGGGCAGTTCCTGCAGTCGCCTGAGCTGCTTCTCCTTATGAACACGCACCAGCAGGGTGTTGTTCCACTTGCTCCTCCCCACGATCTCAACCCCGGCTTGGCTCACAGCCTTCACATAGGCAGGAGCCACAGGCAGGTCGGTAAGGTCGACTGCCAGCTTCTGTCGCTTGCGTCTTTCAATCGAGCGTGAAGAGAGAAACTCCTCAGGTCTGTCGATCGAGAAGGGGTTATGTTCGAGGTCTTTGTCCTGCAAATAGATGCGGTACATCAAGCACTTGCCACCCGGGAAAGACACCAGGTTGGTGTCAGCTATGCGGGCAGGAGCCAGAATGCCCCATGCCACCAGCAGGAATATAAGTACAGCTTGTTTCATTTGCTTCGAAAAAGGATTTAGTCACAAGATGCAAAAGTAAGTTTTTCTTGCGACATAGCCAAACGAAAAGTCATATTTTTGTCCATTTGTCATCATCGAGGCAACTTTTTCGGACAGAACGGACAAGGTATCAATATTTTTTTGTAATTTTGCAACATGGAAAATAAGCAAGCGACATTAGAATTAGGCACCAAGCCTGTGGGTAAATTGCTTATACAATATGCCCTTCCCGCCATGATAGCGATGACGGCAGCCTCGCTCTACAACATCGTAGACCGCGTGTTTATCGGTCAGGGAGTAGGAGCCATGGCCATCTCCGGTCTTGCCATCACCTTCCCCTTTATGAACCTCACGGCAGCCTTTGGAGCCGGTGTCGGCGTGGGAGCCTCAACAGCCATCAGTGTGAAACTGGGCCAGAAAGACTACGCCACAGCCCAGAACATATTAGGCAACACGATATCGCTTAATCTCATCATCGGTATCGGACTGAGTATCATCTGTCTGCTCTTCCTCGACCCCATCCTTCGGTTCTTCGGAGCCAGCGACCAGACGCTGATCTATGCTCACGAGTATATGGTCATCATCCTGTTGGGCAACGTGGTGAGCCACATGTACTTTGGCATGAATGCCCTGCTCAGGGCAGCAAGCAAGCCACGGCAAGCCATGTATGCCACCATCTTCACGGTGGTGATGAACGTGATACTGGACGCGCTCTTCATCATCGTCTTCAAATGGGGAATACAGGGAGCCGCCATTGCCACCATCCTGTCGCAGCTGATGGCGCTGTGCTGGCAATTCAAACTCTTCAGCAACAAGAGCGAGCTGCTCCACTTCAAGAAAGGCATCTACAAACTGAAGCGCAAACTCGTAGACAACATTCTCGCCATAGGCGTCTCGCCCTTCCTGATGAACGTGTGCGCCTGCATCATCGTCATCTTCATCAACAACCAGTTGGTACGCTTCGGAGGCGACCTGTCGGTGGGAGCCTACGGAATAGCCAATGGCATCGCGATGGTGTTTGTGATGTTCGTGTTCGGCGTCAACCAGGGCATGCAGCCAATAGCCGGCTACAACTATGGCGCGCAGAAGATAGACCGACTGATGCGCGTGCTGAACCTCAGCATCCTTGCAGCCACAGCCATCATGGTGACGGGCTGGCTGATAGCCATGTTCCTACCCTATTATTGCGCACGACTGTTTACTACAGACAAGACGCTGATAGACTTGGGCATCAAGGGCATCAGAGTGGTGATGGTCTGCTTCCCGATCATCGGATTCCAGATGGTCATCACCAATTTCTTCCAGTGCATCGGAAAGGTAAAGATCAGCATCTTCCTCTCCCTGTCGAGACAGTTGCTCATCCTCCTGCCGCTCCTGGCATTCCTGCCGATGATATGGGATATCGACGGCGTATGGTACAGTATGCCTATCTCCGATTTCTCGGCTGCAGTCATTGCCGGAGTCGTGATGATGAGATACATGAAAAAGTTGAAAAGACAGCACAAGGAGAACGAGAAGTTAAAGGAGACAAGGAGTTAAAGAGTTAAAGGAGTTAAGGAGTTAAGGAGTTAAGGAGTTAAGACAAATGCCTTGGAGGGCAATGTTTGATTTCAAGTCCACAAAAGCTGTTGTCTTAACTCCTCAGCGACCGAAGGGAGCGATAACTCCTTAACTCCCTTAACTCCTCAAAAAGATAACTTCAGAACTTGCTAAAAATATACATTCTACAAAAAAATAATACCTTATGACTAAGATAATTATAAACGTGGGCCGACAGATAGGCAGTGGCGGACACATCATCGCAGAGAAGTTGGCAAAGGATTTCGGTTGCAAGTGCTACGACCGTGAGCTGCTCAACCTGGCAGCCAAGGAGAGCGGATTCTCCGAGAAATTCTTCGAGCAGAACGATGAGCAGAAGGGATTCTTCAAGTCTCTCTTCCACACCCATCTGCCTTTCCTGAGCGACAACAATTTCTATCACAACGACTTCTCGCAGGAAGGACTGTACAAGTTTCAGAGCGATGCCATCAAGAAGGCTGCCGACGAGGGCAACTGCGTTTTCGTAGGCCGTACTGCCGACTATGTGCTGCGCGATTACAAGAACGTGATCAACATCTTCATCACCGCCAACATCGACGACCGCATCAAGGCCGTGTGCAAGCGAAAGAACATCGACAGAGCCGCCGCCCGCAAGTTCATAGAGAACCACGAGGAGCAGCGCGCCTCCTACTACGATTACTATACAGGCAAGAAGTGGGGGCACAGCGAGAGCTACGACCTCTGCATCAACAGCAGCCATCTGGGAATAGAAGAGACAGAGAAGTTTATCGCAGAATTTATCAGAAAGAAATTTAATTTATAATTAACTTCGCATGTGGGGAAGTTAAAGGAGTTAAGGAGTTAAGGAGTTAAGACGTATGTCTTGCAGCTGAAAAACTACGCCAAAAAGGCTGTTGTCTTAACTCCTCAGCGACCGAAGGGAGCGATAACTCCTTTAACTTCTGAAACAAAACATTAAAACCATCATATATAATGAAGAAGATTATGCTTTTGGGCTCAGGCGAACTGGGCAAGGAGTTTACCATCGCCGCAAAGCGCGCAGGACAATACGTCATCGCTTGCGACAAGTATGACAATGCACCAGCCATGCAAGTAGCCGACGAGCGAGAAGTGTTCTCGATGCTCGATGGCGACGCATTGACCGCAATGGTAGAGAAACATCGTCCAGACATCATCGTGCCCGAGATTGAAGCCATCCGCACCGAGCGACTCTTCGACTTCGAGAAAGAGGGCATTCAGGTTGTGCCTTCAGCACGCGCCGTCAACTACACCATGAACCGCCGTGCCATCCGCGACCTGGCAGCCAAGGAACTGGGACTGCGCACAGCCAAGTATTTCTATGCCAAGACCTTCGAGGAGTTTAAGAACGCAGCCGACGAGATCGGCTTCCCATGCGTAGTGAAGCCACTGATGAGTTCCAGCGGTCACGGACAAAGCTATGTTCACAACGACGACGAACTGGTAGAAGCATACAAGGAAGCCATGGAGGAAGGCCGTGGCGACGTCAAGGAAGTGATCATCGAAGAATTCATCGACTTCGATTCAGAGTTCACGCTCCTCACCGTCACACAGAAAGACGGCCCTACCCTCTTCTGCCCACCTATCGGCCACGTACAGAAAGGCGGCGATTATCGTGAGAGTTGGCAACCCTTCCAGCTTCCGGAGGAAGCCCTGAAGAAGGCTCAGCACATAGCAGCCGAAGTCACCAAGGCCCTTACCGGTGCCGGACTTTGGGGCGTAGAGTTCTTCCTGAGCAAGCAGGGCGAAGTCATCTTCTCTGAGTTGAGTCCACGTCCACACGATACGGGTATGGTAACCCTGGGTCACACCACCAACCTGAGCGAGTTCGAGCTTCACTTCCGTGCCGTCATGGGCTTGCCTATCGCCGGCATCCATCTCGAGCACATCGGCTGTTCAGCCGTCATCCTCTCACCCGAAGAGAGCACCGAGCCATTGCACTACAACCTCATAGATGCCCTGAAGGAAGGCCACACCCGCATCCGCATCTTCGGCAAGCCAGAGGCTCACGTAGGCCGCCGCATGGGAGTCGTTCTCTGCTACGGCGAGAAGGGCGACGACCTGAATGCCCTGCGCGACAAGGCCAAACGTCTGGCTAAGACCGTACTCGGCACAGACCCATACATGAAGAAATAAGACATGAAAGAATTAGGAAGAATCATCACATTACCCAAGATATTCGACCCAAGAGGCAACCTGACAGTGGCAGAGGGAGAGACGAACATTCCCTTTGCCATTGCCCGTGCCTACTGGACCTACGACGTTCCGGGCGGAGAAAGCCGTGGGGGCCATGCCCACAAGGAATGTCAGGAATTCATCATTGCAGCCAACGGTTCCTTCTCCGTCACGCTCGATGACGGAGAGCAAAAGAAGACCTATCATCTCAACCATCCTTGGGAAGGCCTGTTCGTAGATGTCAATATCTGGCGGACACTGGATGATTTCTCTTCCGGCTCCCTTTGCCTGGTACTTGCCTCCCACAAGTTTGAAGAAGAAGACTACATCCGTGAGTATGACGAATATCTCAAATATGTAAGACATCATATTTGATACTACTCAATACACAAGACATCATGTTTGAAATCATCAAATACACACCCGAATTTCGCCAGCAATGGGATGAGTATGTGGCAAAAGCCCGAAACGCTACGTTTCTCTTCAACCGCAACTATATGGATTACCATTCCGATAGGTTCAAGGACTATTCTCTCCTGTTCTTCAAGAAGGGTAAACTCCATTCCATCCTGCCTGCTCATCAGGTGGGCAAGATCCTCTGCTCGCATTTCGGACTTACCTATGGCGGACTTATCATGAACATTCACGTCACGATTTCAGATGTCTGCCAACTCTTTGAGGAACTGAATGTCTATCTGCACCTTCAGGGGTTCGAGAAGGTACAGTATCGTCCTATTCCCTGGATCTATCATCTTCATCCTTCAGAAGAAGATCTCTATGCCATCTTCTGGAAATGCAAGGCTCATCTTTCGCTCCGCAATATCGGCACAACCATCTTCATGCAGCAGAAATTGCGCTGGCGCAAAGACCATCTACGCCGTCTGAAGAAGGCTCATCAGAATGGAGTTACCGTAGTGAGAGATGCAAGCCTGTCGGAATTCTGGGAGGTTTTGGATGAGAACCTGGAAAAGCGATTTGGAGCCAAACCGGTACACACGCTTCAGGAAATGGAACTTCTGAAAAGTCGATTCCCCGAGAATATCATCCAATACAATGCTTATCGCAACGGGCACATTATAGGAGGACTCACCTTTTATATTACCCAGCAAGTAATACATGGACAATATAGTTCTACCAACGATGAGGGAAAGGAATTTGGAGCCATGGAGGCTATCTACGAGCAGATTATGTATCATGATTACCCCGATTATCCATATCTGGATTTCGGCAGTTCTACAGAACAGCAAGGAGCATGGATTAACGAAGGTCTTATTGCCCACAAGGAAGGATACGGAGGAAGAGGCGTGGTTTACGACACCTATGAATGGACAGTATAAAGAGGAATCCCGAAGTTCACACGATAGTGAGCTTCGGGATTTTTGTTATGTGAGTTAACAGGTTAACAGTTAACAGCCGTTTTTTGCATACTTGCCAGCAATTATACCTTATTTATAAATGCAGTATTCTGTCTTTTACACGAGCACTACCGTCACACCTCGTGCTGCCTGTGCTCCCATGACGAGTGCCTGCTCTATATCGGCAGTCTTTGAAGGACCGCTGATGAATGTGCCGAAGTTGTACTTCGGATCCATTTCGATACGGGCATAAGCCTCATGCATATTGTTCACCACCTTATCTTTCTCCAAGATGATGACGAGATACTCGGAGATGAAAAGCACGGCCTTCTCCTTCATCGTCTGTGGAATCCAGACGCAGCCGTTCTCTGCCACGCCCAATGCTCCACGAACTATTCCCACATCCGTGCCATTCAGATCGTTGGCCTCTGCCACCGTATCGGGGTTCTTCTGAGCTATCGTTATCTCTGGAAGATGAGTGGCGAAAACCTTTGCCTCAGGATATGCTCTCTTCACCAGTTCGTCAAGGCTCTCGCCTTCCTTGGCCTCTATCACGTGTCCTCCCACTGACTCTGTCATCTCAACGAACTGTCTCAAAGTATCCTCGTATTGGATGCCCTTCACTTCCACGGCAGGCATATCGAATTGAACGTGCGTATTCTTACGCAGTTTGTTCAGCAATTCTTCTTTTTTCATTTTACTTTCCCCTCCTTCCATAATTGATGAAACGATTTCTTCGCAAACTTGGGCATGGCGTGTCCGATGCCCCATGCATTCAGATGGCTGAAGTGTGTACAGCATTCTGGCACAAGATTGGCAAGGGGTGCAAACTTCAGGGCCGTGGTATAGAACGAAGGATGATCGAAGAGATACTTCATTCCGCAGGACATGGCTTTCTTGATAGGATCGGCCTTGCCCAGCTTCTCCAGATTCTGACGCCATAAATAGATCTGCGAGCCTGGTCCTACCTTGGAAGGACAGACATTGTCGCATGACAGGCACAGGGTGCAGGCTGATACGTTGTCGGCATACTGCTGTGGATTCTTCAGCATGCCCAGGTTTACACCGACAGGGCCGGGGATGAAATAGGTGTAACTGTATCCTCCTGAACGGCGATAGACGGGGCAGGTATTCATACAGGCGCCACAACGCATGCACTTCAGCGTCTGCCAGTGGTCTTTGTCGGCAAGGATGTCGCTTCTGCCATTGTCTACCAGCACCACGTGCATCTCGGCGCCCGGACGGGCCTGACGGAAATGAGAGGTATAAGTGGTGGTGGGCTGACCTGTACCGCAGCGACAAAGCAAGCGCTGGAATACGGCCAAAGACTGATAGTCGGGAACCAACTTCTCTATACCCATTGCAACGATGTGGAGCTTGGGCATGGAGGTTGTCATGTCGGCATTGCCCTCGTTGGTGCATACCACACAGTCGCCTGTGGCTGCCACACCAAAGTTGCAGCCTGTCATTCCGGCACCTGCCTCCATAAACTGGTTGCGCAGATGATGGCGGGCGCAACGGGTCAGGTATGTTGGGTCGTAGTTGCCTGTTTCCTTGGAGATGCCTTTCTCCTCAAACATTCTTCCCACTTCCTCACGCTTCAGGTGGATGGCGGGCATCACGATGTGGCTGGGCTTTTGGTGCAGCAACTGTATGATGCGCTCTCCCAGGTCGGTTTCCACCACATCAATGCCATGCTGTTCGAGGTAAGGATTCATCTCGCACTCCTCGGTAAGCATCGACTTCGACTTCACCATCTTTTTCACGTTGTGATCCTTGAGGATACCGAGCACTATCTCGTTGAACTCCTGTGCATCCTTTGCCCAGTGCACCTTGACACCACGGCTCTCCAGATTCTTGGAGAACATATCGAGGTAATCGGCCAGATGGGTGATGGTATGTTTCTTGATTTCTGACGCATGCTCGCGAAGGTCTTCCCATTCGGGCAACTGCTGCGCCATGTTGTCTCTCTTCTGGCGCACCGACCAGAAGGTGTTGTCGTGCCAGGTGGTCTTCTCTATGTTCTGCGTAAACTTCGCAGCTCTCTTGGAATGTTCTGTACTCATAGTCCTGCAGATAGTATTTGTACAACATGAATAAACTTGATGGGCATCTTCTCTTTCTTGGCAATGCCTGCCATGTGCATGAGGCACGAAGAGTCGGGACCGGTCACATACTCGGCACCTGTAGCCATGTGGCGACGAATCTTGTCTTCGCCCATTCGTGTGGACACGGCAGGCTCCTCGATGGAGAACATGCCGCCGAAGCCACAGCACTCATCCTTGCGCTCGGGCTCGTGGATGGTGATTCCTTCAACCATCTGCAACAGGTCGATGATCTTGTTGAAAGGAGCTACATGCTGCTCTGAGGGGGAGGAAAGTCCCAACTCTCTCACGCCATGGCAACTGTTGTGTACACTCACCACATGGGCAAACTTGCCCGGCACGTGGTCGACCTTGAGCACATCGTGCAGAAACTCCACAATGTCCATAATCTTTTTTGAAGCCACACAGTCGTGCTTGCCCTCCAAAATCTTAGGGTAATAAACTCTCACATAGGCTGCACACGAGGCAGAAGGTGCCACGATGTAGTCATAATCTTTGAAGATATCATCGAAGGTTTCTATTACCTTCATAGACTTATCCTGAAAGCCAGCATTTGCCATCGGCTGACCACAACAGGTTTGTCTTTCTGGATATCCCACTTCAAGCCCATAATGTCTGAGCAACTTGTATGTAGCCACACCTGCTTCTGGATAAAGCGCATCTACATAGCAAGGGACGAATAATCCGACTTTCATTGTTGTATAAGAATCTTTTTGCTATAAATTTTATGTCTTGTATATGTACGGAAATTAAAGGAGTTAAAGGAGTTAAGGAGTTAAGACAACTGCTTTTTGGCTTGTATTTTTAGCTGTATAGCTTATGGCTTTAACTTCTCTAAATTCTCTAAATTATTTAACTTCTCCACCCAACGAAAGTTGGGTATATTTTCCGTAACGTTTGCAAAAGTAATAAAAATATCACAAACTCAACACATTCTTAAAAGAAAAATATTTTTATTGATATTATTTAATAGGCAAAGAAATTTGCAGAAGTCAAAAAAATGATGTAACTTTGCATCCAGAAATAGTGTATTTGACCTAAACAACCCAAATACAACCCTAAGCATTAGATACAATTCAAGAACAAACTTATAGTTATAAAAATAATGATGAAGAAACAGCTTAAGAAAGTCCTCGTACTGGGTTCCGGTGCTTTGAAAATCGGCCAGGCAGGTGAGTTTGACTATTCCGGTTCGCAAGCCCTCAAGGCTTTGCGTGAGGAGGGTATCAGTTCCATCCTCATCAATCCCAATGTTGCAACGATTCAGACAAGTGAAGGTATCGCAGACAAGGTTTATTTCTTGCCAGTGACACCTTTTTTTGTAACTGAAATCATCAAGAAGGAGCGCCCCGACGGCATCATGCTCGCATGGGGTGGACAGACTGGCCTCAACGTGGGTACTGAACTCTATCTTAGCGGTGTGCTCAAGGAATACGGTGTGCAGGTTCTCGGCACATCGGTAGAGGCTATCATGAACACCGAAGACCGCGACCTCTTCGTGAAGGAGCTCAACAAGGTTGACCTCAAGGTGCCGGTAAGCCACGCCTGCGAGAACATGGAAGAGGCTGTCGACGCTGCCCGCAAGATAGGCTATCCTATCATGATTCGTTCGGCTTATGCGCTGGGCGGTCTCGGCTCTGGTGTCTGCAAGACTGAGGAGGAGTTCAAGGAGATTGCTGAGTCGGCCTTTACCTTCGCTCCTCAGGTGCTCGTAGAGGAGAGCCTGAAGGGATGGAAGGAGATTGAGTTTGAGTGCATCCGCGACGCCAACGACCGCTGCTTCACCGTTGCCTCTATGGAGAATTTCGACCCATTGGGCATTCACACGGGCGAGTCTATCGTTGTGGCTCCTACCTGTTCGCTTACCGATGAGCAGGTGAAGATGCTGCAGGACATTGCCGTGAAGTGCGTGCGCCATCTGCAGATTGTTGGCGAGTGCAACATCCAGTATGCCTTCAATGCCGAGACCAACGACTATCGTATCATCGAGATCAATGCCCGTCTGAGCCGTTCGTCTGCTCTTGCCTCTAAGGCTACCGGTTATCCGCTCGCCTTTGTGGCTGCCAAGATTGCCCTTGGCTATACACTCGACCAGATAGGTGAGATGGGAACTTCCAACTCGGCCTATGTGGCTCCTTCACTCGACTATATGATCTGTAAGATTCCTCGTTGGGACCTTACCAAGTTTGCCGGTGTAAGCCGCAAGATCGGTTCTTCGATGAAGTCGGTAGGTGAAATCATGTCTATCGGCCGCTCTTTCGAGGAGATGCTCCAGAAGGGTCTGCGCATGATCGGTCAGGGAATGCACGGTTTCGTAGGCAACGACCACACCAAGTTCGACAACCTGGATGAGGAGCTTTCCAATCCTACCGACCTCCGTATCTTTGCCATCGCCCAGGCTTTGGAGGAAGGCTACACCATCGAGCGCATCGAGGAGTTGACCAAGATCGACCCTTGGTTCATCGAGCGCATGAAGAATATTGTAGACTACAAGCACAAGCTTTCTGAATACAACACATTGGAGGAGATTCCTGCCGAGGTATTGCGCGAGGCCAAGGTTTTGGGCTTCTCTGACTTCCAGATAGGCCGCTTCGTACTGAAGACACAGGACACCAATATGGAGAAGGAGGTTCTCGCCGTTCGTGCCCAGCGCAAGAAGCTGAACATCCTGCCTGCCGTGAAGCGCATCCCTACTGTGGCCAGCGAGCATCCCGACCTGACCAACTATCTCTACATGACTTACGCCGTAGAGGGTTACGACATCAACTACTACAAGAACGAGAAATCGGTCATCGTACTGGGTTCGGGTGCTTACCGCATCGGTTCGTCCGTAGAGTTCGACTGGTGTTCGGTCAATGCCATCAACACAGCCCGCAAGTTGGGCTACAAGTCTATCATGATCAACTACAACCCAGAGACCGTGTCTACCGACTACGATATGTGCGACCGTCTCTACTTCGATGAGCTTTCGTTCGAGCGTGTACTCGATGTCATCGACCTGGAGTCACCACGTGGTGTGATTGTATCTGTAGGTGGTCAGATTCCTAACAACCTGGCTATGAAGCTCCATCGCCAGTCTGTGCCAATCCTGGGTACATCTCCAGTGAACATCGACCGTGCCGAGAACCGCGGCAAGTTCTCTGCCATGCTCGACAAGTTGGGCATCGACCAGCCTAAGTGGAGCGCCCTCACCTCGATGGAGGATGTACAGAAGTTCATCGACGAGGTAGGCTATCCTGTGCTCGTTCGTCCTTCCTACGTTCTTTCTGGCGCAGCCATGAACGTTTGCCACGACGATGAAGAGTTGCGTCGCTTCCTCGAGGCTGCTTCTGAGGTTTCCAAGGAGTACCCTGTGGTTATCTCTCAGTTTATGACAGAGACCAACGAGATAGAGTTCGACGGTGTGGCTCAGAACGGCGAGGTAGTAGAGTACGGTATCTCAGAACACGTAGAGTATGCGGGTGTTCACTCCGGCGATGCTACGATGACCTTCCCTGCCCAGCAGATTTCCTTCGCCACAGCCCGTCAGATCAAGAAGATCTCACGTGCCATTGCCAAGGAGCTCAACATCTCTGGTCCTTTCAATATCCAGTATCTGGCCAAGGGTCGCGACGTGAAGGTGATCGAGTGCAACCTGCGTGCATCCCGCTCATTCCCATTCGTAAGCAAGGTATTAAAGCGCAACTTCATCGAGACGGCTACACGCATCATGCTCGATGCTCCTTACCAGAAGCCAGACAAGTCGGCTTTCGATATCGACCGCATGGGTGTGAAGGCTTCGCAGTTCTCATTCGCCCGTTTGCAGAACGCGGACCCTGTACTTGGCGTCGACATGAGTTCTACAGGTGAGGTAGGCTGTATGGGCGACACCTTCGAGGAGGCATTGCTCAACTCGCTGATTGCCACAGGCTACAAGATTCCTTCAAAGGAGAAGGGTATCATGATTTCGAGCGGTGGCACCAAGGAGAAGGCTTCCATGCTCGATGCCGCCCAGGCTCTGGTAAAGAACGGCTACACCGTTTATGCCAGCGAGGGAACAGCCAAGTTCCTCAACGACAATCATGTGAAGGCTATTGCCGTGGCTTGGCCCGACGAGGATCACAAGGACATGCCTAACGTCATGGAAATGATTGCCGACCACAAGTTCGACCTCATCGTGAACATTCCTAAGAACCATACCAAGCGAGAGCTTACCAATGGTTACAGAATCCGCCGCGGTGCCATCGACCACAATATTCCATTGATGACCAACGCACGCTTAGCCTCCGCCTTCATCGAGGCTTTCTGCACACTCTCGCAGGACGACCTGCAGATTAAGAGTTGGCAGGAGTACGAGTAATCTCGTTGTTTTTAGGCACGGATTTATACGAATACGCCCTGTTAGGTGTACAAGTAAATTCGCACGCAAGGATTTACCCACACGCCCTGAAAGGGCAGAAGCTCCTAGCCCAGGGCAATCGCCCTGGGTTAGATAACAATCAGCAAAGTCGCCCTGTAAGGGCAAAAGCTTTATATATTGCTATGTATTTTAAAGCTTTTGCCCTTACAGGGCGACTTGTTTGCGCCATAAGGTTACCCAGGGCGCTGCCCTGGGCTAAGAGCTTCTGCCCTTACAGGGCGTGCTGCCAAAAACTTGCTTCTGCCCTTTACCTTTGCTTTACCCTTCGGCCTGCGATTTTCAATTCACTTCGGCCTGCGATTTTCAATTCACTTCGGCCGGTGACCGTGGGTTCAGGGCGACAATCTTGCGGAATATTTTGTCCTTACTGAATAGAAAAGAAAACGAAATGATCACTTTCTCATTATTTTGTTGTACCTTTGCAAACAGAAATAAAAATAAAGAATGATAGTTTGTATAGCAGAGAAACCCAGTGTTGCCAAAGACATAGCCCGCATCATAGGAGCCAACAAGGCACACGACGGATATATGGAAGGTAACGGATACCAAGTAACCTGGACCTTCGGCCACTTGTGTGAGCTGAAGGAACCCGACGACTATACCCCCATGTGGAAAAGATGGAGCCTTTCGGCCCTGCCCATGATTCCACAAAGATTCGGCATCAAGCTCATCAATGACGAAGGCATCAAGCGACAGTTTGGTATCATAGAGCGACTGATGCAGGCGGCCGACAGCATCATCAACTGTGGTGACGCCGGACAGGAAGGTGAGCTCATACAGAGATGGGTGATGCAGAAAGCACAGGCCAAATGCCCCGTAAAGCGACTCTGGATTTCATCAATGACCGATGAAGCCATCCGACAGGGATTTCAGGAACTGAAAGACCAGAGTGAGTATCAGCCGCTCTACCTTGCCGGACTCTCACGTGCCATAGGCGACTGGATACTCGGCATGAACGCCACACGTCTATACACCCTGAAATACGGACAGAACAGACAGGTGCTCAGCATAGGACGTGTGCAGACTCCCACCCTTGCACTCATCGTGAACCGACAGAAAGAAATCGACAACTTCGAGCCAGAACCCTACTGGGTGCTTGCCACAATCTACCGCGACACACAGTTTACTGCCACAAGCGGTAAATTCACCAGCAAGGAGGAAGGAGAGAAAGCATTCAGCACCATCGCAGGAAAACCCTTCAACGTGACTGCTGTCACCAAGAAGAAAGGCACCGAGGCGCCGCCTCACCTCTACGACCTCACATCGCTGCAGGTGGACTGCAACAAGAAGTTCAGTTATTCTGCCGACATGACGCTCAAGCTCATACAGAGCCTCTACGAGAAGAAATTTACTACCTATCCTCGTGTGGACACCCAGTTTCTTACCGACGACATCTACCCCAAATGTCCTCAGATTCTCAATGGTGTGAGTCAGGCAAAGATCAACAGCCAGCAGAAATACCTGCCCCTGATACAGCAACTGGCAGCAACAGGAAAGAAACTGCCCAAGAGCAAAAAGGTGTTCGACAACAGCAAAGTGACCGACCACCATGCCATCATCCCTACAGGAGTGCCACCCTCGGGACTTACAGATATGGAGGCCAATGTGTACGACCTCATTGCCAAGCGCTTCATCAGTATCTTTTATCCTGACTGCAAGTTCTCTACCACAACCGTCTTGGGCGAAGTAATCGGCGAGACTGACGGTAAAGAACAGAAGGTGGAATTCAAAGTGAGCGGCAAGGAAATACTCGAACCAGGCTGGAGAGATGTATATGCCAAGGAGTCAAACAACAAAAACACCGACGAGGAGGAGACGGACGGCAACAACAGCAAGAAGGAAAACGTAGAAGAACGCACCCTGCCCGCATTCGTGAAGGGAGAGAGCGGTGACCACAAGCCTACACTCACGGAGAAGTGGACCACACCGCCCAAATACTACACCGAAGCCTCGCTGCTCAGAGCCATGGAGACGGCTGGAAAGTTTGTGGAAGACGAAGAACTGCGCGCTGCCCTGAAGGAGAACGGAATAGGCAGACCTTCATCGCGTGCCGGCATCATCGAAACCCTCTTCAAGCGACACTACATAAGGCGACAGCGAAAAAACCTCGTTGCCACACCTACGGGTATCGAACTCATCGACACCATCAACGAGGAACTGCTGAAAAGCTGCGAGCTGACAGGTATCTGGGAGAAGAAGTTGCGCGACATAGAGCACAAGACCTACGACCCTGCCGACTTCATCAACGGACTGAAGGAACAGATCAACCAGATTGTGAAAGACGTGCTGTCGGACAACAGCGCACGCCACGTCACCATAACCACCGAGGAAGACCTCAAGAAAAAGCCTGCAGCCAAGAAAACAACGGCAAGAAAGCCTTCGGCGACTGGAACATCGCAACCTGCGACTCCTGCAGCAAACGAAGACCCAATGGTAGGCAAGCCCTGCCCACTGTGTGGAAAGGGAACCATCATCAAGGGAAAGACAGCCTACGGATGCAGCAACTGGAAGGAAGGATGCCAGTACAGACTGCCATTCGACAAGATGTAAATCTCTGAGGGTTCGCATGTACGGAAGTTGAGTAAATCTCTGGTAAGAAAAAATAATTCACCCCTTTTTACGTTATCCTAATATGAAACATATTAGACGGAACACAATGCTCTTGCTCATCAGCAGCCTCCTGCTGATGAGCTGTGGAGCAGACAAGTATATGAAGAAAGGCGAGAAGTTTCTTGCCTTAGGCGAATACTACGATGCTGCCTACCAGTTCAAGCAGGCTTACACGCGTACGCCAGTCAAGGAGCGCGACACCCGTGGAAAACGGGCTCTGAAGATGGCTCAATGCTACCAGCGCATTAATGCCACACCCAAAGCCATAGCTGCCTATCGAAACGCCATACGCTACAACCAGGCATCGAAGGAAGACCAACTGGCCTATGCACGACAGTTGCTCAAGAATGGCGACTACCGACAGGCAGAGAAGGTGTTCCTGATGCTCAAAGACTCCATGCCTGGAAACCAGCTCGTTGCCAACGGACTGAAGTCGGCACAGATGGCACCCGAATGGAAGAAGCAGGGAAGCCGATACATCGTAAAACGCATGGATGTCTTCAACTCACGACGCCACGACTATTCGCCCGTACTCTTCGGCGATGACTACGACCAACTTTATTTTACCTCGACACGCAACGAGGCGCTGGGAGACGAACTGAGTGGAATCACAGGCACCAAGGCTGGCGACATCTTCCTCTCAGAAAAAGACGACCGAGGGAAATGGAGCAAACCCGAGGCCATAGGCACCGGACTGAACACCGACTATGATGAGGGAGCCTGCTGCTTTACGCCCGATGGCAGGGAAATGTATCTCACCCAGTGTGTCACCGACCCCTCATCGCCACGTTATGCGCAGATAGCCACTTCACCACGTTCGGATGCGGCTTGGGGAAAAGCCACGCTGCTGGAAGTGACGAAAGACACACTGAGCAGCTATGCCCATCCTGCCATCTCGCCCGATGGAGAATGGCTCTACTTCGTTTCCGACATGCCTGGAGGAATGGGCGGACTCGACATCTGGCGTGTCAGACTTACGGCTGCCGGACTGGGAGGAGTAGAGAACCTTGGCGAACCTGTCAACACTCCTGGCGACGAGATGTTTCCTACCTTCCGTCCCAATGGCGACCTGTACTTCAGCAGCAACGGACATCCCGGACTGGGCGGACTCGACATCTACATAGCCAAAGTAGATGCCAAGACACGCCAATACAAGATAGAACATCCTGGTTATCCACTCAACTCAGAGGGCGACGACTTCGGAATGACATTCGAGGGACCTCACAACCGAGGCTTCTTCTCGTCCAACCGTAAAGACGGACGCGGATACGACCATATCTACTCGTTCGAGAACCCCGAAATCGTTACCACCATCAAGGGATGGGTTTACGAGATGGGCGGTTATGAGCTTACTGCCGCACAGGTAATGGTGGTGGGCAACGACGGAACCTACAAGAAACTGCCTGTCAAGGGCGACGGCTCTTTCACCCTTCCCATCAAGCCTCATGTGGACTATCTGCTGATGGCATCGTGCAAGGGATTCCTCAATCACAAGGAAGAACTGCGGGTCGACACCGCCAAAGAGAGCAAGGAATATGTGCTGCAGTTCCCCTTGGCATCTATCACTGCCCCGGTCCTTATCGACAACATCTTCTACGATTTCGACAAAGCCACCCTTACACCTGCCAGCACCAAGGCTCTCGACGAGCTCACAGCGCTGCTCAAGGAGAACCCTAATGTAACCATTGAGTTGGGAGCTCATTGCGACTATAAGGGAAGTGCCGAATACAATCAGCGCCTCTCGCAACGAAGGGCTCAGGCTGTAGTCGACTATCTCATCGCCCACGGCATAGCCAAAGACAGGCTCACGCCAAGAGGTTACGGATGGGAAAAGCCGAAGACCGTACGCAAGAAGATGACCGAGAAATATCCATGGCTCAAGGAAGGCGACGTGCTCACCACCGAGTTTATCACCAAGCAGACCAAAGAGCATCAGGAAATATGCAACCAGCTGAACCGACGCACCGAGTTTATCGTGCTGCGTACTACCTACGGACTCTTCGACGAGAAGGGAAATCTGAAGAATCCGCCTCAGCCCAAACAAAAGAAAGAAAACAAAAACGCAGAAGACGTCTTCGACATCGACTTCTGACAATAAGCAATAACACTACATCATGACCAAGATATTACCAGAAGAGTTTATACAGCAAACCCAGAAACTGATGGGTGAGGAAATGTTTGCGCAACTTTCCGACGCCATCTGTCATTCAGAGCCGCCAACAAGTATCAGACTCAATCGGTTCAAAGCGCCACAGGGAACGCATCTTGCCGACAATAACAGCACAGATGCTGAAGCCGAAGTGAAGACACATCATGAGTCGGAAAAAACGGCTGCCTCTGTCGTGCCCTGGTGTCCCGACTATGGCAGATACCTTACAGAAAGGCCCAACTTCACCTTCGACCCACTCTTCCATGCCGGTCTGTATTATGCCCAGGAAGCCTCTTCCATGTTTGTCGACCTCGTGGTAAGACAACTCATTCACGAGCCTGTTGTCATGCTCGACCTTTGTGCTGCACCTGGCGGAAAGTCTACAGCCGTGCGTAATGTCCTTCCCGACGGCAGTCTGCTCATCAGCAATGAACCCATGCGCACACGAGCACAGATTCTCGCAGAGAACATGCAGAAGTTCGGACACCCCGACGTTATCGTTACCAATAACTACCCCAAGGATTTCCAGAAGGCTGGCGTTCTCTTTGATGTCATCCTCGCTGATGTGCCCTGTTCGGGAGAAGGCATGTTCCGCAAAGACGACGGGGCAATAAGCGAATGGAGCATTGACAATGTAAACAACTGCAGTTCTCTGCAACGCAGCATCATCGAGGACATTTGGCCCTGCCTCAAACCTGGCGGACTGCTTATCTACTCTACCTGCACCTTCAACAAACTCGAGGACGAGTTGAACGCAGCCCACATCATCTACATGAAGGGAGCAGAACCTGTAGAACTCGATATTGAGGAGGCGTGGGGCATCACGGGCAATCTGACTCACCACAATTTCCCAGTATATCGTTTTCTGCCAGGAAAGACACGCGGCGAAGGACTCTTCCTCGCCGTCATGCGAAAGAACGAGGATGCAGAGACACTCGATATCAAATCCGACAGATATAACAAGAACAGAAAAAAAATAAAGGGAAAAAGCAGGGGCAACTCACCCTATTTACACATCCCCCAGGACTGGATCAATCATCCAGAATCTTATCAGGGCGCACGCATAGGCGATCATCTGTACGCCATATCGGAGTCATGGAGCAACATCTTTGACAGCGCATCTCCCAACCTCAAAATTCTGCACGCTGGCATCGAGATAGGAACCATTAAAGCCTCACTCATTCCTGCACAAAGTCTGGCGCTGTCTATCGACTTGTCACGCCAAACTTTCCCACAAGTAGAACTCAATTATACGGATGCCTTGCGCTATCTGCGCAAAGAGGCTGTCAATCTGCCTGAAGGCACACCGCGCGGCTATGTTCTCGTCACCTATCGTGGAATTCCTTTAGGCTGGGAGAAGAACATCGGCAACCGTGCCAACAATCTCTACCCACAAGAATGGAAGATAAAGAGCAGCCACGTACCCGAAACCGACAAGCCTGTCATCACATGGTAAAACAGCAAGAAATAAGCCTCATCGCCTGCATTGCCCAGAATGGCGCCATCGGTTTTCACAACCATCTGCTCTACCCTATCAGGCAGGACATGCAGCGATTCAAGATGCTCACCACGGGACATACCGTCATCATGGGCAGGATGACTTATCTGTCGTTGCCCAACGGATCTTTGCCCAACAGGCGCAACATCATCGTCTCCAAGACAATGAGGAAGGAACAGAGTGCAGAGATGACATCTGCGAATGAAGCAGAATCAAAAAACAGAGAATTGTCTCATGCATCAGCACTTCAATACGAGGTGTGCCGCAGTTTGGAAGAAGCCCTTTCCCGATGCCGCGACCAAGGCGAGAAAGAAGTGTTCATCATCGGCGGAGCCATGCTCTATCGGTCAGCCCTCAGTCTTGCCACTCGTCTGTACCTCACCATCGTAGAAGATACGCCACAACAGGCAGATGCCTTCTTTCCTCTCACAGCCGATGAGGTGGAATGCTTAAACCAAGCAGGATGGAAGAAAGTGAAGGAGGAGACACATAACGAAGGCAAACTCACATTCCGATTTGTGGACTTAGAGAAATGTTAGAAGAATGTTAGAAAAATGTTAGATAAATGTTAGAGCAACAAATGTCCAGCATCTTAAGCAAGAAGACTATTGTCCCTTAACTTCCCGAACGACCGTAGGGAGTGATAACTTCTTTAACTTCTCTAACTTCCCAAAAAACTTCCAAAAAACTTTCGAAAAACTTTCGAAGAATAAAAACAACAAATCATGCTGAAAAAATTATTCGGTTTTGACCCAGCTCAAAACAAGTTGAAAACAGAGATTGCGGCAGGTATTACCACCTTCCTCACCATGGCCTACATTCTGGCCGTAAACCCCAACATCTTCAGTAGTCTTGCCTCTCAGGGCATGGATACACACGCAGTATTCACCGCCACAGTACTGGCTGCTGTAGTAGGAACACTCATCATGGCAATATATGCCAAGAAACCTTTCGGACTGGCTCCCGGCATGGGACTGAACGCCTTCTTCGTCTTCACCGTGTGCCTCACCATGGGCTATCCCTGGCAAATGGCGCTCACGGCAGTACTTATCGAGGGTTTCATCTTTATCATCCTGTCAGCAACAGGCATTCGTTCGCTGATGGTTGATGCCATTCCTGCCTCTCTGAAACGTGCCATTGGTGCAGGTATCGGCCTCTTTATCGCCTTCATAGGTCTGAAGAATGCAGGCATCGTAGCTGCCAATGCCGCCACTCTTGTGACGATAGGAAAAATAACAGAAGGCTCAGCCCTGTTGGGTGCCATAGGCATCGTCATCACCAGCGTGCTTGTCATCAAGAAAGTGCCTGGAAGTCTGCTTATCGGCATCATCGCCACCACGCTGATTGGTATTCCTATGGGCATTACGAAGATTACGGGTCTGATAGACATTCCTCCTTCGATTACCCCCATTTTCTGTCAGTTTGACTTCTCCCGCATTTTCTCTATCGACATGGTAATCATTGTGCTGACATTTCTCTTTATCGATATGTTCGACACTATGGGCACCCTGGTTGGCGTATGTACCAAGGCAGGCATGATGAGCCCAGACGGCAAGATACATGGACTGAACAAGGCTTTCATGGCAGATGCTGTGGCAACAGTGACAGGAGCCTGCTTCGGAACCAGTACCACCACTACATACGTGGAGAGTGCATCAGGCGTAGCCCAGGGCGGTAGGACAGGTCTCACGGCTTTTGTCACAGCAGTCTGCTTCCTGATAGCATTGTTCTTTGCTCCCCTGTTCCTGTCAGTTCCTGCTGCCGCTACCACTCCTGTGCTCGTCATCGTGGGCTTGTTTATGATGTCACCCATCAAGGATATCAATATGAACGACTATGCTGAGTCTATTCCTGCCTTCATCACCATCGTGATGATGCCGCTCACATATAGCATTTCCGACGGAATCCTGTGCGGTATGATCAGTTATGTACTTATCAACGCACTGTGTGGAAGCTTCAAGAAGTTGAGCATCACCATGTGGGTATTGGCGATTTTATTCGTACTGAAGTATATTTTCATTTAGAGAAGTTAAAGAAGTTAGAGAAGTTAAATTCTCTAACTTCCCTATTTGCGAAAGTTGCCGTTACTTATATATGAAATAAGAACCTCCATCGCTCTTACAGTATTTTTTGAGCAACGACTGTATGTATTCGGCATTGGCACGCACCTGTTGCTCGTTTCCATCATAGCCATTAATAAGCACCACAAGATGAGAGGTGTCTGACATCATCTTGGTGCGCTCATTGTCGCTGGTTGGCGTTCCAACGCCTCCCAGACTGTCTCTGTATACAGGCAGTCCCTCGATATTGATGTTTCCTCTTCCTATTCCCTCATAAGGTTCACCGGCCTTGCCAACGCCCAGTGTTAGTGTATCGCCCTCAAACTTGTCGGCATCAAATCCTCCGATGCTGTAACCGAATGCGATGCTGGCAAGGTTGACCAGGTCGACGAGCGTGTCTCTCTGATAGAGTTGTTTGCCCTGAAGCATTCTCCTGATGAGCGCCTCGGAAGCAGGACGATAGCGCGAAGGATCTTTTCCGCAGGCACGATAAACCTTCCTTGTGGCGGCAATGCCACTCATTTCCTTCAGCGACTCTGTAGTCAGCGTGTCTCTGTATTTCTCGCCAAGGGCGTTAATCTCATCCCACAGTTCCTGGCAATAAGGCGAGTTCTGTACATTGGCTTCCACACAAGCCCCTACGAATTTGGGGCAAACTGTTTCTATCTCTTCTGATACGATAATTTTCATTTGCTGTATGTTTTAGTTGAAGATTCCATTGCTGTTGCAAAAATACAAAACTTTTCTGACAGTAGACGAAGGTATCAGGTATAAAAAACAAGAATCCCTGCAAATCTTACGATTTACAGGGTTTATCTTGGGTGGAAGGTGGGACTCGAACCCACGACATTCAGAACCACAATCTGACGCTCTAACCAACTGAACTACATCCACCATTTGGCTTTAAAAAGAGTTATTTCTTTTAAGCGAGTGCAAAGGTACGGAATTTATTTGGAATAACCAAACAAATTCCGCATTTTTTTCTAAAAAATTACTTTGCAGGAGTTGCAGGCACCGCAGGAGCAGCCTTTTCAGCAGCATTCTGAGCAGCAGGAGCAGCCTTCTGAGCAGCAGGAGCAACCTTCTTGGCAGCATCGCTGTTAGCACCTGGCATAGCAGGCAGCGCTGTCTGTTCCTGTGTAGCACCTTCCATCACGCTATTGTCGCCGATAGCCTGAGGAGCCACATGAGCACAAGCAACACTGAGGACAACCATCGCTGCAGCGAGTCCCCATGTCAATTTTTCCACTAAGTCGGTAGTCTTGCGAACTCCCATGATAGAGTTGGTTGAAGAGAAGTTGGAAGCAAGTCCACCACCTTTAGATTCCTGGATGAGCACGATGAAGATCATCAGCAATGAAGCCAGGACGATTAAAACTACAAATAATGTGTAAGCCATTTTTGATTTTTGTTATTTATTATTTTTACTATTTATTATCAGTTTCTCCAAGAATCGCATCTGGTCAGTATAGTATGCGCTCTTGTTGGGTTGTTTATGATAGAGTCGCTCAATGATTTCGTGCGCTCTCTCGTACTTGCCCTGTTTGATATAGATGCGTGCGAGTGTTTCGGTGAAGATACCGCTGTTCTCTGTAGTCTCGCTGTTGCTGTTGACCTCGTCGTCATCTATGGCCGGTTTGTACTCCAGCTCAGCATCAGCTGTAACATCGAGCTTAGGCAACTGGAATCCTCCATCGTCAATGAAGTCGTCGATAAGCGCCAGCGTGCGTGAGGAGTTGTTGTCCTTTTCCTGTTCCTCATCTTCTGTCTCCATCAGATAAGCCACATAGTCGACTGCAGCGTCGGCAGGCGTAGGCTTTCGCTTGTTTTTCTGTGCCGCGTCTTTCTCCTCTTCGGCATCATTGGGTATCGACTCGAGGAAGTTGTCTATCAAGTCGGAAGTTCGGTCGGAAGCATTGTTGGCATTTCCTGCCTTCTTCTCTTCCCGATGGGTTTCCTTCTTGAGTTGATAGTGAGCCGCCTCCACCATTCTGAATATTACCTTTCGGTCGGTGATATAGATAGCAGCCTTTCTCAGTTCCTCGTCGAAACTCGGGTCGTGGAGCAGATAGAGGTTCTGCAACATCAAAAGGCGGGCTGTCTGATAGTACGGATAGAGTGCTAACAGTGCCCGGAGATCGTAAAGCGTCTCCTTGTTCATCTCCTCAGGATGTTGTATCAGTCTACTTAATTCCACGTTATAATTTCGCGTTATATTTTATTTCCTAATCTTTATTTACAGAGTGTCGGCATTTGTTTCTTCACCCTTTACTCATTTACCAGTTGGCCACGGTAGCATTGAAGATCTGTTCCACCAGGTCTTTCACCATCTGTGTGACGAGTTCTTCCTGTACGGCGTTCAGACTCTGCGTTGTGTCGTAGCTCTTGGTAGAGGTAAACTGACGCTCGAAGTCCTCGGCATGGTTCTTGTTGTTGGTGAATCTCACATTGACAGTCATCGACAGCTCGGTCTGTGCAGAGTATCCCTCACTCGATACCGACTTGTTTCGCTGGCTGTACTGTGTGATTTCTCCCTCTATCTTGAGGTCTCCATTTCGCTTCACCTGTATCAGTCGGGTGTGGCTGGCAAACTCATCCTTCAGCTGATTGTTGAACATCGGTCCCATAGGTCCCCAGACATAGGAACTGCGAATAGGGAACTCGGCAAGCTCTATGGTCTTGGTTTTGGTATAGTCGATGCTGGCACCATTGAAGGCATACTTTACCGAGCATGCAGCCGTGGTGGCGATAATGGCGAAGATTACACCTATTATATATATATGCTTGAAGAGATGCTTCATTTTGTTATTTTCTTCTTGTCGTCTTAGCCTCTTGGCTTCTTTTATTTCTTCACATCGTCGTCAGTCCTCAGCCTCGTCGTTGTCGCCGAGCTTGTATGCCTTGATGCGTCGATACAGAGTTCTGTCGGATATTCCCAGTTCTTTGGCAGCTTTCTTTCGGTTGCCGTTGTTGCGTTCCAGTGCTTTCTCCACCATCTGCTTGCCCAGGTTGTTGAGGTTGAGCGTTTCCGCCTCATGTATTTCCTCCACTTCGGCATCCTCTGTGAATGGATGGTGCAACGCCTCGCTTTCCTTTTCGACAGGGGCTGGATAGCTTATGGGGGTTATGGGTGTCAGGGGCTGTGGTGCGGCAAAGCCTTTGGCTCCGTTGAGCTGTCGTGCCTCGTCGAGCTGTTTGCGCAGCGAGTTCATGTCGCGCCGCAGGTCGCTAACGTTGCCCCTCAGTTCGTAGAGAATCTTGTAGAGCAGTTCGCGCTCACTCTCATAGCTGTGGGTTCCTCCCTGCCCTGGTGCGATGGTAGCCAACTGTGTGGTCTCCTCGTCTTGCGGAATGAACCTGAGCAGCGTCTGTGCGTCGATTTCCCTTTCCTCGCTCAGTACCGACATCTGTTCGGTAATGTTCTTGAGCTGTCTCACGTTGCCAGGCCATTTGTATTTCAGCATGATGGTCTTGGCGTCATCGGTAAGCACAATTTTAGGCAGTTTGTACTTCTCGGCCATCTGCATGGCGAAGAGTCTGAACAAGAGCAGGATATCGTTTCCCCTCTCTCGCAGAGGCGGCATCATGATGGGTATGGTGTTGAGGCGATAGTACAGGTCTTCGCGGAAGCGCCCCTCGCTGACGGCCTTTCTCATGTTGACATTGGTAGCCGCCACGATGCGCACATTCGTCTTGCGCACTTCCTGTCCGCCCACGCGTATGTATTCTCCCGTCTCGAGCACTCTCAGCAGTCTTGCCTGTGTGGCGATGGGCAGTTCGCCCACCTCATCGAGGAAGATGGTTCCCTTATTGGCGATGCCGAAATATCCCTCGCTCTCGCCTATGGCTCCGGTGAACGAACCTTTCTCATGACCGAAGAGCTCACTGTCGATGGTTCCCTCAGGAATGCTTCCACAGTTGATGGCGAAATACTTCTCCCGTCTGCGTGGAGAATTGTCGTGAATGACCTTCGGAATGATTTCCTTTCCCACGCCGCTTTCTCCGATGATGAGCACAGAAAGATCAGTCGGTGCCACCTGCAGGGCGACATCGAGAGCTCGGTTCAATTCGTCGCTGTTGCCTACGATATTGTACCTCAATTTGATCTTCTGAAGTTCAGATGTATTCATTTAGCTGCCAAAATTACGCATTTTTTTTGAATTAACTGCAACATTGGCTTGAAAATAGTCCTTTTTTAACGTTTAGCCTCTGGCGAATCTGCTTTCTTCTTTGGAATAGCGAATCTCACCTTCTCGCTGTCGTCTCTTTTCTCGTGGAAGAGTTTGGGCAGTGGGTTCTCGCAGGCCTCGTCGTAACTGCTGCGATACCTGAAGGTGTCGATGGCCAGATAGACGGCATTTCTGAAGGCAGACTCATCGGCAGTATTTGTACCTGCAATCTCGTATCCGGGCGTGATATCAGCGCTGGTTCGGATGACAGGCATTCCTGCTGTATAGATAACGCCCCGTCCGTCGTTGATCGACTTGAATGGAGCTGTGGCCTGGTCGTGATACATGGCCAGAACACCGTCAAACTCTCTGAAGTCGCCATTGCCGAAGAAGTCGTCGGCAGGATAAGGTCCGAAGGCCTGTACGCCCTTGCCTGCCAGCTCGTCGATGGCAGGAATGATGATTTCCGTCTCCTCGTTTCCGCAGCTTGTCTCCTCATTGTTCTTGGGGTTGAGTGCCAGCACGGCGATACGTGGATTACTGATGTTGAAGTCGCGCTTGATGGTTTGCTGGAAGAGGGTTGCCTTCTCTACGATTCTCTCTGCCGTGATCTGTGCGGCAACCTCTTTGAGCGGCAGTTTCTCAGTCACCGAAGCGATGCGCAGCGTATCGCCCACGAGGATGCTGAGTCCCTTCTTTCCCTCACCGAGACAGGTCTCGATGTAGTGCTTGTGTCCCTTGAAGGCAAAGCCCTCGATGAATGCGTTCTGACTGTTGATAGGTGCTGTCACCAACACATCATACAGATCGTCTCTGAAGTCGGTCATGGCTCTGTCGAGTGCCTTCACCGCAGCCTGTCCCGACTCCTCTGTAGGCACACCCATGTCCACCTTCACCTCCTCCTCGACAGCCGCCAGAAGGTTGATGCGTCCTTCCTCGGCGTCTTCGGCCTTCTGGATGATGGAGAACTGCGCGGGCAGGTTCATGGCCTTGCGGTAGTAGGCTGCCACCTTGGGCGAGCCATAGACGATAGGCGTGAAAAGCTCCAGCATCTCGGGCTCTGCAAAGGTTTTAAAGATCAGTTCGTATCCGATACCATTGGTATCTCCATGGGTGATAGCCACCCTGATTTTCTTGTTGTCCATTTTGGGATTCTTATTTTATTGTAGAAAGAGCAGCCTCGAGCTGCTTGATTAGTATTTTCTTTTTCTTTTCGGGCGCATAGACGAAGCCAATGACAGCCACGCTGCCCCGTGTCCTCATCACGTAGGGTCCGCCCATGGCGTCGCCCTTCATCTCCCACAGTCCCCGCCTCATTCCCTGCCTGTCGGCCTGGCTCATGTCGACAAGCTGCATGTACATGCCGTCGGTCTCGCCGGGCAGGTTTCGCTTCAGGGCGCTGTCGGCCTGGGCCTTCAGGTCGTCACGGCTCCGGCCTTGGCTCTTGGTCTTGAAGAATATCAGGCTCTGCATTCCCGTGCTGGCATTGTCGGTGAGCCATGCGCAGTCTTTGGCTTGCTTACCTGCATTCATCGAGGCAGGAATCCTCATGCTGATGCCGAAGCGCTGCCTCATCTCCTGTTGTCTGTCGGGATTCTGTGGCACGACGGTGGCAAGATGCCGTAGCTCCGATGTATCGAAGAGGCTCCTCAGCTTCCCGCCGTCCAGCCTGTGGCGAAGCTGCTCAGCCGACTGTGCCTGTATGTAGACGACGGTCTGCGGCACGGCACTCACGTCTTTCCTCATCTTCACGGCATAGCCTTTGTTATGGGCATTGATGTCCACCACGATGCGGTTTCTCACCAGCTGGTAGCTTCCGCGCACCTTTCCCTTCCTCACCTGTATAAGGCTGAACATCGGTTCGGGCTGTGGCAGATGCGGCATATCGGCCGTCATCATCCGGGTCACGATGCTGTCGCTGTCGCCTTCCAGCACCACCTCGTAGGGCAGCCCGGTGCTTGCGGGTTTTCTTCCACCCATGCCATCGCAGCCGACGAGTGTCAGCGCCAGGCAGCACAGCGCGGCACTAAGCCTGTTCGTTCTCATGCTGTCTTATCTCTCCTATCTTCTTCGATGTGCTCAGCAGTCCGCAGGCAGCATAGATGTCCTGTCCACGGCTGGCGCGGATGGTGGTGAACACACCGTGCTGGGTCAGATAGTCGCGGAACTGCTCCATCTTCTCGTCGCTCACTCCCTGCAGCGGGATGTCGGGAATCTGATGGAAGCGTATCAGGTTGAAGCGGCAGTCGAGCCCCTTCACCAGCCTGATGATGGCCTTGGCGTGCTGCATGCTGTCGTTCAGCCCCTTGAAGACGATGTATTCGAACGAGAGTCGGCGCTGATGCGAGAAGTCGTAGTTGCGCAACAGTTCCACCACCTGTTCTATTCCCATTCCTCTCTCTGCCGGCATCAGCTCGGCACGCTCTGCCGGTATCGGGTCGTGCATGGAGATGGCCACGTGGCACTCGCTCTCCTCGAGGAATCGTTTCAACTTATTCTTCACGCCCACCGAACTGACGGTGATGCGCTTGGGGCTCCATGCCCAACCATAGTCGGCAGTCAGGATGTCCGTGGCACGGAGCACATTGTCGAGGTTGTCCATTGGCTCGCCCTGCCCCATGAACACGATGTTGGTCAACTTGTCCACCTCGGGCAGCGAGTATATCTGGTTGAGGATGTCGCCTGCAGGCAGACTGCCCTCAAACCCCTGCTTTCCTGTCTGACAGAACAGGCAGTTCATCTTGCACCCCACCTGTGACGATACACAAAGCGTGGCGCGGTCTTTGTCGGGGATGTAGACCGTCTCGACAAACTTTCCGCTCCGTGTGGGGAACAGATACTTGATGGTTCCGTCTACCGAGTGCTGTGCGTCGGAATATCCGAAGCATCCTATTTCGTATTCTTCAGCCAGCTTGGCACGGTTGGCTTTCGATATGTTCGTCATCTCGTCGATGCTCTTCACATGCTGCTGATAGAGCCATTTTGCCATCTGTCCACCGGTGAAGGCAGGCATGCCCAAATCCTTGGCCACCTGCTTCAGTTCGGCGAGTGTCAGACCGAGAAGATATTTTTTTTCGTTATTCATAGTGCAAAGATACGCTTTTTTGCCGAAAAATTGTTATCTTTGCCACATATTTTAAGATAATAAGCAAAAATGAGAGAAAAAATAGACCTTTTCTTGCCTTTTGAAGCCTTGGAGAAGGGTGAAGAAACGCTACTCGAGCTTCATGAGAACAAGACGGTTCAACATATCAATCTGCTGGTAAGCAGCGACTTTGCCTCGCAGCACCAAGTGCCCGAAGGCTGTACCTTTGTAGTAATCGACAGAATGGAGTCATCCAACACGGTGATGAGCATAGCCGAGAACACGGATGCCGACTATCTGCTGTTGTGCACCAGGATGGCGTCGGTGCGCTGGGGGCTCTATGCCCTGGAACGCTTTCTGCGCACTGCCGACGACACGGGAGCGGTGATGGTCTACAGCGACCACTACTCCTTGGAGGAAGGCGCTCTGACGAAGCATCCCGCCATCGACTATCAGGCAGGAAGCCTCCGCGACGACTTCGACTTCGGCAGCCTGTGGCTCATCAAGTCGCAGGCGCTGCTCGACTATGTGGCGCAGACCGACCGTGTGGATTATCAGTATGCCGGACTCTACGACCTGCGCCTGTATCTGAGCAGAAAGGGCGAGATATTCCATCTCAACGAATATCTCTACACCGAGGCCGAGCTCGACACCCGCAAGAGCGGCGAGAAACAGTTCGACTATGTCAATCCGCGCAACCGCGAGGTACAGATTGAGATGGAGCGTGCCTGCACAGCCCATCTCGAGAAGGTGGGAGCCATCGTCGACACCAACTTCTACCGCCAGCCCGACTTCGACGAGCAGGACTTCGCCTGCGAGGCCTCTGTCGTCATTCCCGTGTTCAATCGCGAGAAGACCATTGCCGACGCCGTGAAGAGCGCCCTGTCCCAGAAGACCAACTTCCCTTATAATGTCATCGTGGTCAACAACCATTCCACCGACAGCACCGGTGAAATCCTCGACTCGATAGACGACGGGCGCCTGATACAGATAGTGCCTGGTCGCACCGACCTGGGCATCGGCGGCTGCTGGAATGTGGCTGTCAACAGCAACCATTGCGGAAAGTTCGCCGTACAGCTCGACAGCGACGACCTGTATTCCTCACCCAAGACACTGCAGAAGATCGTCGACGCCTTCCACGAGCAGAAGGCAGCCATGATCATCGGCTCGTACCGCATGTGCGACTTCGACCTCAACACCCTGCCTCCGGGACTCATCGACCACAAGGAATGGACCGAAGACAACGGCTGCAACAACGCCCTGCGCATCAATGGTTTGGGAGCACCACGCGCCTTCTTCACACCCTTGGTGAGACAGATACAGTTCCCCAACACCTCCTATGGCGAAGACTACGCCCTGGGACTGGCTTTCTCGCGCCGTTACCGCATAGGCCGCATCTACGACGAGCTCTATCTCTGCCGCCGCTGGGGTGGCAACAGCGACGCAGCTCTCAGCGTGGAGCGGGTGAATGCCAACAACCAATATAAAGACCGCCTGCGCACCATGGAGCTCAAGGCCCGACAGCAGATGCTGCAGGGCAAGGCCGACATCATGGAGGACAGCAGCATCTCGCGCTTCTTCAACCGACAGTTGGAGATGTGGGAAGACGCACGCCACCGCTTCCGCGACCTCAAGCACGTAGAGGTGCGCCAGCTCTCCGACCAGCTGAAGGTGCAGTTCAATCCTGCACGCATCGTCAGCACAGGCGCCAAGATAGACAAGCACACACTCGGCGAGCGCCCCTGCTTCCTGTGCGAGCGAAACCGCCCCAAGGAACAGATGACCAAGCTGATAGACGACCACTTCCAGCTCCTGGTCAACCCCTTCCCCATCCTGCCGGTCCACTTCACCATTCCCGCCACCAAGCACCAGCCACAGTCCATCTACCGTCATTATGGCGAGATGCACAGACTGCTGTCGCTCCACAGCGAGCTGATGGTGTTCTACAACGGTCCTAAGTGTGGTGCCTCAGCCCCCGACCACCTGCACTTCCAGGCTGGCACAAGCGGCGTGCTGCCCCTGCAGACCAACTGGCAACGCCTCTCGCGCAGCCTCACCGACGTCATCTCGCTCAACGACGAGGAGAAGATTTCCGTGCTGAGCGACTTCCTCGTGCCTGCCTTCGTCATCATCTCGAAGAGCGAGGACAGCGACGAGGAACTCTTCCATCGCCTCTATCGCTCCATGCCGATGCGTGGCGACGAGAGCGAGCCCATGATGAACATCATCGCCTGGCGAAAAGGTGACGAATTTATCAGCGTCGTCATCCCGAGAGAGAAGCACCGCCCTGACGCCTATTTCGCCGAAGGCGAGGCCCAGATGATGGTTTCGCCAGGAGCGCTCGACATGGCTGGACTGATCATCACTCCGCGCGAGGAAGACTTCAGCAAGATCAACCTCGACAAAGCCACAGCCCTGCTGTGCGAGTGCGGCATTTCGGCAGAGAAGATGGAAGCCGTCGTCAACAATCTCAAGGCCTCTGCCGCGACCGCTCACGAGCATCCGCTCCAGCTGCTTGCCGGCAAGGGCAAACAGCCCAACGTGAACGTGGGCATCGTGAGCGGACAGAAGATTCACTTCTTGCTCAACAAGCCTTACCTGGCCAAGGGCGAGATGGTGACGGGCGAACAGGAAGTGGCGTTCTCCGAGGGCGGCATCCTGTGGAACGGCAACCAGTACAGTTCGCTCACCTTCCATCCGCAGAGCGCCGACGCCTCCTTCTCGCTCAGCGACGTGACCATAGGCGTCAACTTCCATTGGGAACGCAAGGAGACACAGACCTTCCTCGGCACCCTGCACTTTGTGGTGGAGTCGGACAAGATATGCGCCATCAACGAGCTGCCCGTAGAGCGATACCTCGAGAGCGTCATCTCGAGCGAGATGAGCGCCACGTCGAGCCTCGAGCTGCTCAAGGCCCATGCCGTCATCTCCCGCTCGTGGCTCCTGGCACAGATGAAGAAGCGCCGCGAGGTGGCTGAGTCGGGCAACAACTTCTTCTCCTTTGTCAAGAAAGACGACCGACTCATACGCTGGTACGACCGCGAGGACCACACCATCTTCGACGTCTGCGCCGACGACCACTGCCAGCGCTATCAGGGCATCACCAAGGAGACTTCGCCCCATGTGGCAGAAGCCATCCGGCAGACCAAGGGACAGATTCTGATGGACGGCGACGACATCTGCGACGCACGCTTCTCGAAGTGCTGCGGCGGCGTCACCGAGGAGTTCCAGTACTGCTGGGAGGACACACCGAAAAACTATCTCAGCAGCGTGCGCGACATCATACAGGGCGTGAAGTCTGTCGGCTCCGCAGCCCCAGCCCCACTGCCCTCGCTGCAAGACGAGGCTGCTGCCGAAGCCTGGATCCGCTCCAACCCTCCTGCCTTCTGCAACACCACAGACAAGAAGATACTCTCGCAGGTGCTCAACGACTACGACCAGGAAACAGCCGACTTCTACCGCTGGAAGGTGACGCTGACCCAGGAGAAGCTGAAGCAGCTGCTCGACGAGAAACTGAAAATGAATTTCGGCGACATCCTCGACCTTCAGGCCGAAGAGCGAGGCAAGAGCGGACGCATCAGCAAGCTGCGCATCGTGGGCACCGAGAAGACATTCGTTATCGGCAAGGAACTCGAGATACGCCGTGCCCTGAGCGACACCCATCTCTACAGCTCTGCATTCGTGGTCGACAGATGCGACATCGACGAGAAAGGCGTTCCGCAGCGCTTCGACATCATCGGAGCCGGATGGGGACACGGTGTGGGACTCTGCCAGATAGGTGCCGCCGTCATGGGCGAGGAAGGCTTCGACTACGACGCCATCCTGTTGCACTACTATCAGGGAGCCGAAATCAAGAAAGTATATAAATAAGATTAAGGGGTTTAAGAAGTTAAGAAGTTAAGGAGTTAAGGAGTTAAAGGAGTTAAGGAG
>UMLC01051330.1_pt1 | contig 32625 bp, 30 predicted proteins | sample 1966451 | NCBI WGS metagenome assembly UMLC01 (sample SAMEA4836193, study PRJEB28245) | human gut metagenome | biome: gut microbiome; material: fecal sample | place: Denmark | collected 2008
GCAGCAGCGAGGTGTCAGGAAGGTTCAGGCAGGCATCATCCTCGTCAAAGCAGGGCAGGATGTCGGGAGCCTCGTCCAGCGTGACGACGGTCAGCTCCATGTCCGGGGCAATGGCTGCGAGGTAGACCTCGCCGTCCCGATTTGCCGCCAGTGCAGCGCAGATACGCACGTCAATGGTAATCTCCTCGGAGCGGATGGTGCGGGTAGCGTTGTTTTTCATAGGCGTTTCTCCTTTTGATTGCAAAAGAAAAAGACCCCATCGGGTCTTTCGTTACAGTGAAATCAGCGTTCGTTCTGTCGCTGTTGTTTGCGCTGCCATTGTTCCAGCAGCTTGATGATGGTGTCCTCCATCTGTTTCGGGGTGTAGCTGCGGGGAAAGTATTTCCGCAGAGTGTCATTTTTGATAACCACCTTGTCCAGCTCGTCCTTTTTCTCTTCTCCCATGACAGCAAAAGCAACGTCATACGAGAAGTGCCCTTCCTGCGCCAGCTTTTTGAGCCGTTGCGCTTGGGAAAGGGACGGTGCATTTTGGGTGTCGTTCATCGCCTCTAAAAAATCCCGTTGTTGGCTTTCGTCCAGATAGGACAACTCCACAGCGGGATTAAAAGCGATTTTCTTTTCGTCCACCATGTCCAGCAGCTCAGGGATAAGGCTGGTCAGGCGGATGAAGCGCTGGACTTGTCTGCCGCTTTCTCCGCTTTCCTTTCCGACAACATCGGCGGTTTCAAAATTCCCGACAAGTTGTCGGGGATTTTCTTTTGACGGTCTACCGCTAGTTCTTCGCATGGCATCCAGTTTCATCTTGTAAGCCAAGGCACGTTCACTGGGTAGAATGTGCTCACGCTGCAAATTGGAATCCACCATCAATATCACAGCAGCATCGTCCGACATCTGCCGAACAATGACCGGCAGGGTATCCAGCCCGGCAAGTTTAGCCGCATACTGGCGGCGATGCCCGGAGATGATCTCATAGCCGTCACCGTCCGGTCGTGGGCGGGCAATCAGCGGAGCCAGCACACCGTACTGTGCGATGCTCTCCACCGTCCGGGTCATGGCTTCATCGTCCAGAACCTTAAAGGGGTGGTTAGTGAAGGGGTGCAGCGCATCAATGGGAATCTGCTGTACCTGCTCCCGTTGTTCCTCCTGTCGGTTTTCTTCGGTGGAGAACAGGTCATCTAGCCCTTTCAGAGCTAAGTTTCCGCTGTCGATCGGCATCCGCCAGCACCTCCTTTGCAAGAGATTTGTAGGCTTCTGCCACCTTGCCTTTGGGATCATAGGCAAAGATGCTTTTGCCTACCGCACTGGTTTCAGCCGCTCGGACAGAGCGGGGAATGGTCTGCTCAAACACCTTCAGGTGCTTTCCGTATGCCTGCCGGATCAGATTGCTGATCTGTTTTCCGTAGTTGGTGCGGCTGTCCGTCATGGTCAGCAGGATGCCTTCGATTTTCAGTTTCGGGTTGATCTGCCGCCGAACCTTCTGCACGGTCTGCAAAAGTTGCTCCAAGCCTTTTGCAGACAGGTACTGTGCCTGCACAGGAATCAGAGCAGCGTCTGCCGCCGCCAATGCGTTGATGGTGAGCATCCCCAGCGATGGCATACAGTCCAGCAGAATAAAATCGTACTCTCGCTTGGCACTGTCCAGCACCTGTTTCAGCATCTTCTCCCGGTTCATACTGTTCACGAGGGCTACTTCCAGCCCTGCCAGTTCAATGTTTGCCGGAATCAGGTCAACGCCCTCCGCATGGTGCAGGATGCCCTCACCGGGCTGGATGGGCTGGTCGTTCATAGCTTTCTGCATTAAGGTAGAGAGGGTCGTGGGCAGCTCATCGGGCTGCTGCCACCCCATGCTGATGGTCAATGACCCCTGCGGGTCGGTATCCACCAACAGGACTTTCTTGCCCTCCATCGCCAGCCCGATGCCCAGATTCTCACAGGTGGTGCTTTTCCCTACACCGCCTTTTTGATTGGTGACTGCGATAATCGTAGCTTTCTTTGCGATAATATCACCCCGCCTTCGGTGAACCACGCGCAAAGTCGTGGTTCGTCTTGTTCTGATAGTAGAGGTTCATGGTGGTGGGCGCATTGTAGAGCATCGCCAGCAGATACTGCTTCATGTTCCGCACCGGGGCGGTATTTTCTGCCAGAGAATCCAGCACAAAACGGATGTGGTCGGCGTTCAGCTTTTTCAGCCGGCTGCGTACCACCTCGGTGGGCTTGTCATCTCCGGCAATCCGCAACATCTTGCGTTTGGTGGAACAGGTATCCACAAGCAAGTCCACGATTTGATAGATGGTGTCCTCATCGTCCGGGCAGAGCCGGAGCAAGAGGTCCACCTCCAAAGACTGATAAAAATAATCCTCAAGCCGCTCCCGGATGCCCCCGGAATAGATAGGGTCAGGATCGTTCCACTCTGTCTTATTCTTATCAGTCTTATTTGCTTGCGGTTTTGGCTGCTCCAGAATTGCGCTTTCGGCAGCACCAGAATTGCTGTTTGGGCAATTCTGTACTTGCACTTTGGGCAAGCCGGAGGAAAAGTCCTTGACGTAGATCAGGCTGGGTCTGCCCAGACCACGGCGCTTGCGCTCAATGAGGTCGATGTCCTCCAGTTCCCGGAACAGCTTGACCGCCTTGTGCTCGGCGCAGCAGAGGGATTCCTGCACTTCCCGGACGGTGTAGATGATATACACCCGCCCTTGCTCGTCCAGCCAGCCATTCTTTACGGACAGGCTCATGCGGTCCAGTAGAATGCCGTACAGTGTCCGGGCATCGGTGGAAAGCTGCCGGAAACGGCAGTCTTGGAACAGTGCTTTCGGGATGCGGAAGTAGGAGAACAACTCGCCCGACTGACCGTAGAAGTAGTCGTAACTCATGGCATTAACGGATCATCATCTCACGGTCTGCGGCACCTTTCATATACATGGCTTCTGCGATGTCACATTCTGCCAATATGACGGCGGATTCCAAATCAAGGTACTTGCGTTTCTGCTCATCGTTCAGCATCCGAAAGAACTCCCGTTCGATTGCGTCACGCTTACTTGCTGCCGGTTGGTAGCGCGGTGTTTTCAGCAGCTCCTCCCATTCAGGCTGTACGGCTTTGTTAAAATAGTTCAGCATAAAGTCTTTATCCATAGGCATCCTCCTTTTTGATTGTGAATCATCTAATTTTGTGATTTCTTCGAGTACGGATGAGTTATCGACTTCAAAGAGCAGCAGTCCAAGAAGGTAATTACAGCTATTCCATTGAAAATGAAACTGTGGTATAATGCTTAAAAAGAGCTTACGAAGCCATTGAAAATGTGACACAAAACACTAAAGGTGAACTTATGAACCATACAATTCATATAAAGAAGTTAGGACCAATCAATGAATGCACATTAGAAATAAAGCAATTCAATGTATTTACTGGCCCACAGTCAAACGGAAAAAGTACTGTTGCAAAAGCTATATACTATTGTCGTTCGATTAAGCAAGACATTTTAAATATCATGATGCAGGGTGGTCCTTCTAAAGTCTTTTCAGCCAAGACTGACTGGAAATGTGCTATGCAGGCTAGAATGAAAGATAAATTTCTGCAAATTTTTGGAACTTCGTGGATTATGCCCTCTGATATGATGCTGGATTACGTCTACGGCGATGAAAAAATGTCTCTTTGTGTTTCTTTGAATGAAGATTACGAGCGTCCGGGACACAATTATGTTAATATTCAATTTTCGGAAGGCTTCTTAGAGTTATTTCAAGAATTGGATGACAACGTATTTCTCGATCCATACGCTTTTAAGAAAGGCCATTGGGAAGAAGTGCTCACCAAAACCCTCCATGATCCATACGAGACCGTGTTTATTCCAGCAGGCCGTAACCTGATTACAATACTGAGTGAGCAGATGAACTATATCTTCACTTCATTGGAGGGATCACAGCTTCGCCAGATTGACTATGTAACCAAACGTTATATTGAAACCATTTTAAAATTAAAGCCTTTATTTGGGCGTGGGCTATCTGGATATATAGATGATGTGATGGCTTCCGAAGATTCTGAAGCTGCAAAAAAATTCAAATCGAATCGTCCAGCCATCAAGCTTCTTTGCGAGAAAGCGACAGAAATTTTGGGTGGTAGCTATCGTTATGTAGATGGTGAAGAGCGTTTGTATTTAGATGAGCGGAAATATATTAAAATCAATTTCACCTCCTCTGGCCAGCAAGAAATCATTTGGGTATTCAATTTGCTTTTTTATTATCTGATTGAAGATAAAAGAGTTTTTTTAATCCTTGAAGAACCAGAGTCTCATCTCTATCCAAGTTCGCAACGTAGTGTTGGTGAGCTTTTGGGACTTTTCCTCAATGACGAAAAAAATGCAGAGCTTATTACGACCCATAGTCCTTATTTGCTCGGAACTTTTAACTATATGCTTCAAGCCGGGCAAAGCAAAGGTAATGCTGCCGAAAAGATTAAACAGAAGTTGCGCAAACGATATTGGCTTGACCCAAAACAAGTGAGTGCCAGTTATATTAGGGGCGGTTCTATAGAAGATGCACTAGACCAAGATGATGAGTTGACTCTAATAAAAAACGAATTGATAGACCAAGCGTCTGTTGACATCAACAATATGAGTGATTTCATTATTGATAAAAATTTTGAGGATTCAGATAATGCCGAACATCAATAACTGTGTACCTTATCGTGCAGGAACTTGCTCATCATTTGTATCTTCAGAGAATGGATGTAAACATGAGGCAAAAAATCCTGACAAGAAGGCTATTCGACAATTCAAAGTAGATGGAGAAGTCTTTCCTAAAGGACATGATCCTGAACGGTGTGATTGGCTTTTATTAGATGATACTAAAGGAAATGCCTATTATATTGAACTCAAAGGCTCTGATATTCCTCATGCCATTGAGCAAATTGAAAGTACCATTCGAGAGATTCATTGGTCGATTTCTGAGTACATCGTTTTCAAACGAATCGTATATAAAACTGGAACACATAAGATTCAAGAAAGCTCTGTTATAAAGTGGAAACAGCGTAATAAAAATGCCATTATAAAGGAAAAGCAATTATCCGAAAATATATGATTCGTAAAAATCGGTTGAATTTTGTTCAATCGATTTTTTGATATATAGTATTTTTTGCGTAAGACCTTTGTTTGGTCGGTGGAAGGAAATCCAGCATGAATACAAGACTGTATTGGACTATCAAAAAATTTTTTCAAAAAATTGTTTTTGACACGAAACGATTAATATATGTTTTGAAGGAAAAGTTTTCCAAACAATGCAAATTACTGCACATTCAGTTTGATATCTTAAAGGTCGTTTTATGGCAGATATTTCTCGCAATCGTCTTTGTTCTTTTATTAAAGAAATGTGATGCGTTACTGCTTTCTTACCTAAAGCTGGATTCTATATCTTTGGATATGTTTAAAGATATCACAATTGGTGGAATGGGCATCGCGGGGGTGATTTTAGGACTTTATTGTGCGAACATTTCTTCTATTTTTTCTGCAAAATATTCGAATGTTCCTTCAGACTTAGCAACGCTATATCAAAGAGATGTTATAACCAATAGCTGCATTAATCAAATTATTAGATATATCGTTGTTTGCTCCATTTTTTTGTTTGAATGTGTCTTTAAACAACCTTTAGGAATGGCATCCATTATTGTTCTACTTTTTCTAACTGTCCAAATGGTTATAACATTCAGTGTTACAGGAAATCGTTCGTATATGCTTTCAGATACTTTTTCTGTTGGAGATGCAAAATTTCAGAATCTCTATAATATCATTAAAAAAGTCTCTAAGCGCAACATATTTACAACAGATCAAAGCTTTCAAAATCATTATAAGAAAATTGCAAGTCATGACGTTTATATTCTCTTTGAAATAGGTCAATATAATGCAAATATTCCCAAAAATCAAAACGAATCAATGGGTCTATTTATGAACAAATCCGTTGCGCTCCTGGAATTTTATTGGGACAAAAAACAAAACATCCAATATGATTCACTTTGGTTTGAGAAAAAAGCTCAATATCCGCAATGGCATGCAACGGATGATACCGAAATAAGATTAGCTCTTCAAACCGGAACATCTATACAACCGAAAATGGTAACAGATAATTATTGGTTTGAAAACGCATTATTAAAAGTAAATCAAGAATGTCTCAATAAAATCCTTAGAGATGATGACATTCTAGTATTGCAACAATATTTTGTGTGTCTTCAAAGTTTGACCCTGATAGCTGGAGAAAAAAGACAATGTGACTATTGGGGTTCTGTTCTGAAAAAAATCAAAATATCATCATGGACTGTTATTTGTAAACACTTGTCGAGCGATGACCTTGATAAAGAAAATGCACTGTCTATAGTTGATATTATGTGTTCAAATTATGTTGAATTGATTCTTGGAATAACTAGATATCTTTCGAATCTGAATGTCGAAAGTGTTTTGCATCAATGCACAACCTATTCCAGTTTTGACCAGTGTGATATTCAGTATGTTCCATATCTGAATGGAGAAATGTGCAAAAGATTATTTACCCAGATTTCCGCAGAGCTATCCATTGAAAACAAAAAATTGACAGCTAATTGGTATATTCAGCAAATTGTTGCTAAAGAAATATATCAATATATTGGTATTGTAATCGGCACCATTGAGTTTTCAATTAAAGAAGTGTATGAAATTGGTATACAGCTAAATACAGAAAACCATTGTCAAGCTGCTGCAACTGCTCTGTCACACGTGTTTGAAATACTCAACAAAAGCAAACGCGCTATTCTTTTAATTGAAAAGATTTTGATACAGTTAGAAAATAAGCATATTGAAAAATCAATTCTTTGGCAAAAAGTTTCAACAGACTCATTAGTTCAGACTATTCAAAAAATAGAAACTAATCTTCCGGCTGTTCTTATAAAATGTAGTGTATCAGATGCGCTAGACCACTGGAAAAATCGAGAAGACTATCCAGACTTTTTGGGGCTTTGCTATAATCATGTTTCGGAAGCACTTATTCGGTCAATTGAATCTAATGACTTTGAAAGATTCAAAAAAATATATAGAGGATATTTTGACTTGGTGCTTCTCTACCAAGAATACATTCGAACGGATGTAATAAAACATAAAGAAGCTTATCTGGCGGAAATTGTATTTCATGTTGCTAGTGCGCCATTTTTTGAGTATGCTCTAATTAGTGGGCTTGCTATTATTTGGGGTGAATTTAACGGGGCATCTTGTTGGAAAGACTCAATCGATACAACTTTAAAGGAGTTTATCAAAAAGGACTCGAAGAATCTATCGATTTTGTCGGTCATCGCACAACAACTTCAATTTCGTCAACATGACATTGTCGGTATTGGAAATCGTGATATTCTTCAAACAAATTGGAAACAGCGAATAGCTCATGTGATGTCCAGCAGTCCAAGTTTCGAGGTTACTTATGATCATTTTAGCGAAAGATTAAAGACGGCAAGTAAAATTTTACAAAGTTATAGGGGAATAACCATAATGAATCACCATGTAGACTTAACTAATCCAGAGGATGTTTTTATGATCGTCTCCGTTAACAACTATCTTCCAGATGAGAAAAAATATAAAAGTTGCTGGGGTTGGAGTGAAAACTATGAATCATGAGATAGAGAATTTTAAATCTTCTCAAATTAGTCCGAATTTCGAGGTTCATAAGAATTCAAAAGTTTTATCTGGATTATATACGCAAATGCTTTTGGATGATTTTTGTAGAAGCTATTCTATTGAGTTTTCAGTAGACAAAAATAGGCAATGCTTTTATGATATTAGTCCAGTAGGTGATACGTTGAAAAGCATATTATCTTCTCAGCAGCCTTGGAAATTTGAAAACATTATGGACGATCTTCTTTCCCATATGACAGCTAATCTCATTCAATATGGGAGATTTTTCACAGAAATAGTTTTATTGACAGATTGCAATAACATTATAATGGGAATTTCATTCGTCCCAATTCATCCAATTGTTTCGATTGTGGGGAGAAAAAACACTTATTTTATTTCGCATAGAAAGCAAAATGATGTCAAGCTATATAATATAAGAAACGACAGACTCATCACATTCGATTTACATGAAATAGGTTGTTCTCGTAAAATTTTCACTAAAGCCTTAAAGAAAATCAACAAGCGTGATATTACAGAAATCACTAATTTTATTTTGGATAAAAACTTAAAGTTTGATTTAACGAAGTATACTCAAAGCGAAGAATACCAGTTACTTAAGAATACAAAAGAAATTTATTGGTACGGTCGGAATAATCATAATCAGTTTATGGATGATTTTTACCTTTTATGGCGTACAGCAAAGTTCAAGGAGTTCAAAAGAGAAATCCTTGATTATCTACTGCGCAAAATAAATACTGCACTTTTACCATATCGTAATATTGCGAATTTCTCCGGCGAAATTATCACTCACTGCAAAGAATCTAATTACTCCCAAGACTTTGATCGTCTTCAAAAAGGTGATCTCACAATTTCGCAATTTAGTAATAAATTATATCACTCTAAATAAAACGGTACCACTCTTTATCTTTGATTTTGTCGATCATCAATGTTTCCATGAATATTTTATGGGCAAAAAGCGCAGCTTCCATTCTTTTCGAGTGAAAGTTGCGCTTTTACGGTACATCGTGTTTTCTTTTGAATCGGGATGCGATACATCTGAACCCCAAGTGAGTTACATCTCAAGGGCCTGTAGCTCACTTGTCTGCCAACCATATCACATCCCAAATCGCTTCCTTTTGAAAATCAGCGGATTGGAAACCATACTTGCGACCAAGAAAGGCCGTTGGGATGGCAGGTCATTTTATATGGACGAATATACGTTGATTTTTCTTTTCTCATGGTGCATAAGGTGTGCACAAAAGCGATATTGCTGGGAGAGCGTTCGGTTCGCATCCGAGAGGTCAAGGGTTCGAATCCCTCTAGGTCCACCAATTTGCCGCATCGTTTTGTACGATGCGGCGTTTTTTATGCCTAAAAAACTTTGGCAGACCGTGCCGGGCTCCGAACCCTGAAGTCGGATGCGAACCGGGCGGGGTCATCCATGTGCTTTTTGAAAATCCATCGCTTTCACGTCTCTTTCTTTGCATTTTGCAGAGTGCTGCGGGCAATCGCATCGCTTTTATGCCCCCTTCTCGGAAATTCCTTCAAAAATTTCCGCACCATCGTAGGTTGACACAGCCTTGAGCTGCTCCACTTGATTGAAGCTGGCGTTCAGCGTAATCGAGATCTCATAGTCTTTTCGGACGCGAATCTCCTTAATGAACTGCTGCAAAATGGCGCGGCGTTCATCGTGGTTGGCGGTGTCGTAAACATCCGCCCATGTAAATAGCTCGTTGCAGATGTAGTTGCTACACTTTGCTGTTTTGGTGGCTTCTTCGTATTCTTCCTGTGCCTGCACGAGCTGCTTTTCCAGGGTTTCCAAAGCCTCTCTTGCCTCGGCTACCAGTGTGCCCAGCAGTTCTTTGTCCAAGGAACTTACGCCCCGAATGACCAGAATGGTTTCGGCTTTCAGGTCGTCCAGCTCTTTCTGCTTAGCTTCCAAGTCTTTCTGGATTTTCTTGACCTTCTTCTGGATGCGGGCGGCATCGTTGGTCTTGACCGATTCCAGCAGCTTCTTCCGGGAAACCTCCCGGAACTGTGCGAAGATCTGCCGGACAACTTCTTCTACAATGGAATCCAGCTTAGAAACACCATAGCCGGACTGCCCATCGCAGTCACCCGGATGCCGGATCTTATAAAAGCAGCTATACCGGGGCCGGACTTCTTTCACCGTATGCCCATCGGCGTAGGTGTGTGTCCGTCCGCTGCTGGTCAGGCTCAAGCGGTTGCCACAGTGGGCACAGTAGACCAGCCCGGTCAACAGGGCTTTGGAGCTGGTGCCCAGTGAAGTACCGCCACGCTCACAAGTGCGTGCCTGCCGCAGTTCCTGTGCCTGCTCGAACAGCTCTGGTTCGATGATGCGGAGCTGCGGACACTCCGTCTCCACCGCACCGTTGATGAGGTACCCCGTGTATCCTTTATTCTTGATCATCCGAACGATGCTGGTGTTGGGGATATTTTTGTTGTTCCGTCCTACGACTCCCTGTTCATAAAGATAGTGGCTCAACTTCTGTGCGCCGTAGCCCTCGTAAACGTACTTGTGGAAAATCAGCCGAACGATCTCAGCTTCCGCTTCGTCGATCACAAGGTCACAGACCTCTTGATTTTTCTTGTTCACCCGACCAAGGCGGACACGCTTGTAGCCAAAAGCCACGGTGCCGCCCGTGTAGTGTCCCTCCCCGGTGAGCTGTTCCAGCCTTGTCCGGGTACGGACAGAGGTTTTCAGGCTCTCGCCGGATGCCTGCCAGTAGCGGATGTAGTTCATCAGCTTGTCCACATGGGTGTCAAATCGCTGCTGTCCTTCGTTCACGCTCCAGACCTCGATGCCCTGCTTCGTGAACCATTCCACGATAAAGGGCGTTTCATCATCACGGCGACCGAGACGGTCAAACATAAACACCAGCAGAATGTCAAACTTGCCTTCCATCGCAGCCTGTTGGATTTTCTGGAGTTCATCACGGTCTTTGGCAGATTTCTTGAAGCCGGAAACGCCTTTCTCGGAAAACTCCTTGACGATCTCCCAGCCCTGACCTTCTGCAAAGTCGCGGCAGGATTCTTTCTGCATGGGGATGTCGTCTTTCTCGACCTGTCCCTTTGTCGAAACACGGTATAAGGTATATACACGTTTTTTCATCGTTGTCACTCCTATGTAAACTAAAACAACGATACTGTGCGCACACTCGTTTGTTTGAATTGGTTGCTGCATCAACTGTACCATTATTTTAGTGCTGGACTATCCTTGTTGCAAGGATGTCGATTCAACTGTAATTCTTGGCTTCTTCGCGGAGGGTATCATGAATCAGTTTCTGAAGAACCTCCATACTGTCACCATCTTCTGCATAAGTGATTTTCACTTTGCAGCCATTAACGATGTACGAATCCTGCGCCACAGGAATCACATTCATATTGGTCATATCTAGCCCTTCTTTCAAAAGTAGCGATAGTGCGATACAATTATGTAATAAGAGGCACCCACAGCTTGCAGATGCCCCTTGGCATAGGAAATATGTTTTAGAACTTCATCGGCAAGGCGTCCTTGCGGCCTTTGCCGTTGTAAGCCATGTAGATGGGAAAAACGTATTTCTTCCATCCGGGCAGCTTTGCAGGGTTATCTCTGCCAACACGGTAAATCTCCATGGGATGGACGCTGCCAAGCGCACGAACCAGCCGTTCCTCGCTGAACTCGCCGTGATACAGTTCCACAAAGTGCATCATACCTCGCAGGACAGATGCACGGAACGAATCGGGTTTGCCATCCCACGCAGCCACGATCAACCGCAGGGATTCGCAGTAGATCTTTTCGCCCATCTCGTTATACAACTTGAGCGCGGTGCCCACGCAGCTGATGCGGTAATCGCTCAACTGCAAGCCGTCATAGTTGAATGCCAGCCCCACCCGGTTGGTAGCAGCGAGAAATTCTTTGGAAGGAGCATCATCGCCCGCAACCTTTGCTCGCAGCTTGATGCCCGCAGACAAAGGGGCAGAATGGCCGTTCTGCTCGGCAAAGAGCAGGGCTTCCTGCTGCATGGTCATACCGGTGTAGACCTTGCAGAGAATCGGCAAGGCTCTGCCGCCGTTACGAAGGATGCGCGCTTCGATGGTGTGCTGGCCATCCACCACATAATACTTGCCGTTGCGGAAGCTGATCTTCGGCTCATTCGCAACGTATTCGTTGAAGTCAGCAGCAATCAGTTCCACCCGCTTGCGCTGCACACCCCGCTGGTAGATTTCACGGGGGTAGATCAGCTTACTGCTGTGAATCACCCTCATTTGGTAAGGCGGGGTGATATTGAAGGAAGCTGCAAAATTTTCAGTGTCATTCTTCAGGCGCATCTGATTTCCTCCTTAATTCGCCAAATGTATTTTTCAGCTTCGGTCAAAATCTCAGTCACTTGCTTCTTACGCTTCGGGCTGGTGAGCAAGCTGGGATTAAAGGTGAAGCTGTATTCAAGCCGCTGGATCATTGCGTGAACAGCGGATTGCAGTTCGGTGTATAACATCATTTCTTCGACTGTTCCTGCATCCTCAAAATCGGATTTGATAGGAGTGTAGGGATAGACAGGCGGCTTACCGTCAACTACTTCTGGCGGTGCGTAAGCCGCCGTAGAGCGGATGATAGGTTTGAGCTTTTGGATACTCCCCATCGGGTTCAGTGCAAGACTGATTTTTACAGCATCATCGACCCGCCCCATCTCTTCTGGGGTGAGGTGTCCGACAAATCTTTTGACACGGCTTTTGTCGATGGTGAAAATCTGCTCAGCCTGAACGATGGACGGCTCCAGCCCCTCCGGTTCCACCAGACAATGCGTCGGCTGCGTAGCTTTCTTTTCTGTCTTACTTGTCAAAGTCGCAACGATCAATGTCGGTGAACAGGAGTTTCCCACATCGTTTTGTAGAATGACTGCTGGACGGGTTCCGCTTTGTTCGGAACCTGTGCGGTTGTCAAGTCGAACGAAGTAGATGTCTCCGCGTTGGAATTTCAAAGTAGATTCCAAATTGCGAAACCTCCGTTTGGATATGTAAGAAACCCACTGCACCTCCTAGGCAGCGGGTTTCTGTTGAAGTATGGGAGCAATTCTTTTTATACGATACACATCACTTCCTCCGATGATTGAAATGAAGCACCAGCATCAGCGGTGCATTACAACATAATCGTAACCGCGCCGGGTCTGACAGACAGTGCAAGTGTCCATGCTGTTGTCTGTACTCGGCACGATAGCAATTTTGAAAGCCTTGGCTTCTACGAAATGTCGCAGACAGGTTGCACAGAGGGTTCGGATGGACTTGATCATTTCCGGGGTCAGTTCCATCTCCTCATAAATCTCCTGTTCGCGCACCGTAGGATTCAATTCGTCCATTTGAGTAGTCCTCCGTGTTAGTAAAGGTGATTAGCGGATAAATATGTAAAAGAACAGGAGTGACCGGAGACCGAAAACAGCATCCGGTCACTCCTGATAAAATATGTTCAGGTCTCGCATATTCGCCCTCGGCCCCCTGCGAGTGGAGCATAAACATCTGGCAGCGGACTTGTACCGCTTCATTGGCATTTCAGCCACCCCGTCTTCTTTGTGACCGGGCCGCGAATTACGGAAGTATCATTATCGGAGTACCAGATGACGGAACTATTCAGTTTTCAAGGACCATGAAGTCGGACGTTTTTCCCTGCGGCGAGTGCCGCTTGGAAAATTGTCCCTTCACTTGGTAGCCGACGAAAATGGTCAATTTGTTACTCGAAAAAGGAAAAAGCTCAAAAGTTCTTCAAAAACATAGCCATTCGTTCGATTCGCTTATGAATCGTAATTCTTTTGGATTCCAAGGTACTTGCAATCTCGGACTCGGTGTACCCGGCATAGACATAGAGCGTAAGAATTTTGAGGTCAAGTTCCGATAAGCTTTCAAGCGCAGCCAACAATCGCTCGTTCTCGATTTCACCGATCCATGCAAATTTGCTCTTAGTTTCGTGATAGGTATCCGTTGTGGTAATGGCCTCCTGATAGCGCAACATCAAGGGAGATGCTTCTTCCTCGGAACTTTCATACGCAGGTGCAGTGAACTCCTGTGTCCGCTCGATGAAGGTACGCTCCGAATTGAACTGCTGACGGTCATAGTCGTACATCTTCTGGATGGCATCTTCCGTCATTCCCGCAGCTGCGTACTCGATGCGCAGCTTTTCCCAATGTGCTTCAAACTTCTTCAACTCATAGCCCTTATTAAAAGACATCGTAAACCTCCAAATTTTCGATAAAGCGTAAAAAGTCGAAAATTTGGAAGGCTACGGATATTTCGCCGCTTGGGGCATCCACGAAAAATGGACAAACATAAAGCCTGCTCCTTTTTACGGGAGCAGGCTACCTGAAAGCAAAAAAATAGCCGGACAACCAACTAACAGAGCGGTTCTAAAAGCAGAATCACTCTATCAGCTGTTGCCCGGCTATTTGGTGCACGTTTCATACATTGCCTTGCGGCAATGGCCCGTTGCTCGGTGACGAACAGTCCATATTCAGGGTGCAATGCACCCGATTTTTAAAATTGTGTTTTGTCTAAAAAAGTCAGCGCCTGCGGTAGGCTAAATCAACCGTTGCTACGTTGCCGCACTTGAGGCACTTTATGCGGATAGTGCCTGAACAACTCTCATCTTTTTGGTAGAGCTTGTGTCCGCAAACGGGGCAAAACCTCCAGCCGATGCTGAATTGTGCCTGCTGTATATTGCTCAGCGGTTTATTTTTAAAAGGACGATTATTTGACTGAATCATGTTCATTCTCCAAATCGGATGATGTCCAATGGATGGCAGTGGATGGGTTTGCCTTTTATGACCTGCATCTGCTGTAGTCTGATCCTGATAGCAGACCACGATACTCCCATCCGCGCAGCCATCTCCAAAATTTTTTCATAGTTCGGGTCAGATGCGGATTTGTATAGGATTCCATTCGGCAGGCACAGCGCTGCCCGTTCTATTTCGGCGTTGACCAGAAATGTTGGCATCAGCAGCTCTGCCGCAAGGGTATTTGCCTGCCATTCCTCCCATGAAGGTTGTCCGTTTCGTTCCCGATAGGCAATGTGCCCACGGCACTTGACTGCTTTTCCATAGTCGTTCGGGAACAGGTCAGCTAAAATCTGGTGTGCCGCCTCATGCGCTATCGTGAAATTCCGGCATCCGGTGCAGCCGTCTGCCGCAAGGGCAGAATCGATCACAACGTCCTTCGGCATGAATATCTCTACAAGCTTTGTACCATCCCCTAAAGTTACGGTAAAACCGCATCTTTGAAAAACGGTCAGCCCAAGGACGCTGCCATCGCTGCACAGCGGCAGCATTTTCACATTCAGCCCAAGAACAGAGCTTGCGAGCCGTTCAGGGTCAATGGGTTCCGGGACATCCTTACTGATTCCGAAGCAGGTATAGTACTGGTCGATATACTTACCCGCTATGCGCGAAAGGTCTGCGCGGGATAAGTACCTTGCCATTACGAAGCACAGCTTTCCGGCACGGAGCAGTAGGCCTCCACGAACCACTTGCCCCGTTCAAGCCAGAGATTCCGCTTCTGCCCGCAGATCATGCAGGTGAAGCACTGCCCCTTCCCGCCAAGGCGCGATGTGCCACGCCTGACAGCCAAAACACGGTCGATTCCATAGATATGGCTTTTGTCGTAGTTGATGGCAAGAGGGCGGATCTTGCCATCAGGTGTAAAGCGAACGTCCACTTCAACGTATCTCTTTTCACGGTGGAGCTTGTTGTCATCACGCATCGAGGGGCCTCCTTCTCATTTTTAGGTTGTTTTTTCAGTGGTTTAATTTGGATTTTTACGCCAAATTGGTGTTTGCGGTTTGATTATACTGCGATCGGTTTTAGTTATCAACTACAAATTTACGAAAATATTTTCGAAACCCTGTTATTTTTACTCAAATCACGCATCACAACACAAATCACAACCGTTAGTGTTTCTTCACTCCCATCTTCTCCTTAGCCTTGTCCGGCACGTCAATCAGGCCAAATCGGTAGAACAGCCCATAGATATACGACACACCCCGGATATCTCCCAGCGCCTTGGGTCTGTCCACTACCTCTCCGATTTTACCGATATTGTGATACGCCAGCAGCACGGAACTCCACGCAAGGCTCTTGCTACCCTCTCTGCGGTCGATCCACAGCTCCTTGGTGAACTCCTCTCCCCTGCCCTTTTTCAGCGTATATGTAAAGGGCAAGCCGGACATCGTCTTGAACTTGTATCCCCGAAAAGCCACCACGCACTTCCAGAGATTCTCTTCGCAGGGGTCCTTCTTCAGCGCAACCACAGCTCGATAGTGTCGCTGCCTCTCTGCCCCGGCACTGATATTCGCCGCTTCAGCGTCCTCCGGGAAGTACACGCCTTTCTCATACGGCAGATAAGAGGTCACCGAGGGACGGGACAGCTGCAAAGCAGACATTGTGGAGGTGACAGCAGCAGAATAACTTTGCGTACTTCTAAAAGAACAGAACGTCCGCTGGACGAGCTTTGCCGTGTCCGACTCGTAGACCCCGGCTGTGATGAGCAACTTCCGAACCTTGATAGGGTTGAGGGACAGGGCGTCTGCAATGGCTTGCAAGGACATCTCAGAATCATAAAGAGCCACAGTCGCATCCATCTGCTCTTTCAGATTCTTCCCGGCATCATACTCCGGCTTTGACTTTTTTCGGCCTCCGCCGGGCTTGCGCTCGCGTGTATTACTCACTATTTTTTGCCTCATTTTTATTTACGTCACAAACTATATATGACATTCAAGAATATGCCGCGTGAACTGCTGGATATCAGTTTGTCCACACGGCAATGGCGTTATTTCAACTTTTCAAGAATCTCGTCAGCGCTCACACCGCTGGCGAGAAGTTTTTTCAGAACAAATTTTTCTCTTTTTACTTATGATACAAGCACTAATGATTTGTCATCTTGTAATCATCCTATAAACCTTTGAATCACATCTTTGTAACAACCAATTTATAAAAATCATCAAAATTGAAACCATTCCGAATAAAGCAAAAGAGGCATAAATAAATTTTCCAATAATTGATATTAAAACAGGATGATAAAAGTAAATAAACTCGGATGCTTTTTTTAAATTCATTTTCTTGCAAGAAGTTTTACAGTAATATTTCTGATTCAAAATATTACTGCACAAGACAATCATCACCGGAACATACATCACAGCCATTGTCAGCGTCATATTTATTTCCATTAAGCTCGTAACATATTCCTCAACAAATAGCATTATTACTGCACCGATCACTATTATATTTGAGAAAGTCATCTGCTTCCATTCAGACTTCTTAGACATCCCGCATCCAATCAACACGTATGAGCTTGCATAACATACCGGCCGGAATATTGCTGTGTATCCCCCCCCCATTTCAAAATCAAAGATATGCAAATATATATCACATATTGAACACATCAAATTTGAAATCCAGCCGATGCTTATCAACCAACCTCCACTGTGTTTTTCCATTGCTATCCCCAGCAGCGCACATATTGTTAATGCTAATATTGTTGCAGGGAAATACCATAGATGTGGAGAACAACCTTTCCAAAGTATTGATGCAAAGAAATTGGTGACAAATGTATCAGATGTATGATTCTTTACAATGTAAATAACTGCAAAAGGAAGCGATGCTACAAAGTATGCCTTCAACAGATTAGAAATATACTGAAATATCACTTTATGATTTTCCTTAAAATTCTTGTAAAAAAACCATCCAGTTACTACTAGAAAGTAAGGAACAGCCATCCTTGCTATTGTCTGAAAAAATATCCATGTTATTTTATTTTCAAATCCCAATTTTGTATGAATTGCAATTACAAAAATGGCACATATAAAGCGTATCTCATCTACCAGTTCATTTCTCTTCGAGTTCATATATTCCCTCTTTATTTCCAGAGTTGTTTTTCATATTCATGAATATATTCTCTACTCCAACATGCATCGTCTTTCAGCACTTTTCCCGGAATTCCTGCAACTAGGGATTTTTCCGGAACATCTTTCCGTATTAATGTCATTGCACTGATCAATGAGTCCTTTCCAATTGTTACGCCTTTCAGAACTGTAACATTATTCGTTAGCCACACATGATCCTCTATGATGACATCCTTCGAAAAATTAATTGGTTTTCCATCCTCACCGGGAATTGAGTGAAAATCGCTATCATAGACCACGATATTTCTCCCCATCATAACATCATGGCCCAAAGAAATATGCTTACCAACCACAATCACAGAACCTGTATTGGCAGAAAAGAACTTACTTTCAAGTAGCGCATCTTTATGTACATCAATAAAAGTGCCAAAAAAGAGCAATACCTCTTCTGCACAAACCCACTTTGAATTATCTGCAAGTCTAATATATGTTTCAGCTTTGGATCCTTGCAATTGATTAATCCCAAAATGAATTGTCCCCTCTAAAACGAGTTCCGAATTTTGGGCCATTTCAAGCACTGCCCCCTTAAACGGAATGATATACGCTCCTTTTTTTCGCTTAACCTGTGAAGTAAAAAAATTATATTTCACAAATTTTATCAAATCAATTTTTCTTAATTTCCCTATTTTATCCAACAGTACATCTTTATTCATGATTAGCTTCCTTTCTTACAACTACCAATTAAAAACATTTCATTTAAGATTTTATTGACGACCAAATCCAAAACAATTGACGCCATTATCGTCGCACCAACGATTGATAATATTGTCCAGCCGTTTTCAATATTTATTGCAAACTTTTTTGCATAATCTATCAAAACCAAATGGATCAAAAAGATAGATAACGAGTGCTTTCCCAAAATGGTCCAAGCTTTTCCTTTGACAGCAATAAAATTAGCAAAAATAAGATACAGCAACACACTCCAAATGGGAACTACTACATATAGAAGTTTTTTTTGAACTATTATTATAATTGTTGCAACAATCGTTATTACTCCGCTCATCAGCAAGGGGTGTCTTTTTGCTTTATCAATAAATTTCACTTCATTAATTGATATCATCACCCCCATAGGGAACAGCAATAGCGTATCATACCATGCATCGTTTATTATGCTTCTGCCAAGGGCAAGACCAATTCCAATCCACACTAAAATCAATCCCGTCATATAGCTTATCATTTTTGCATTTTTTCCAAGAATCATATATCCAGAAACAAACAATAAATAGCAAAAAAGCTGTCCTTTTATATACCACAAATTGCTAGGATACATTTGAAGAGTAAGAAAATTATAGAAGACATTATAGTCCATTTTTCCTATAACAACATCTATTATGATTTTCATCAAGAAAACAGTTATATATGTTACTAAAATCCGAAATACATACTTAAAAATCTTCTTACACTCATCCTTTGTATGGATGTTTTTTGCTACGCCATATCCAGAGAAAAACAAAAAGCATCCAACAGCAAACAAATTCGCTTCTCGATAAAGCCATACAATTGGTCCACTCGCATCAATTACCTGCCAAGAAAAATGATGCAAAATTATAAGAATAGCTGAAACACCTTTAATTGAGTCTGTCAGCTCACGTGTATATGTCCCCCCCCCCATTATTAAAGGTGGGTTTGGCAGAGAGTATTATTGCTACAATACATAGTACAAATATTATCTTCATTTCTTCTTACCATTTTTTCCGTTTTAGCACACGTTTTAAAAACCATTTTGTGTATCGCTTTGTTTTTTGCAAACTACTTTCTGTATAAGTTTCTTTTACAGCCTTGCTAAACGACTCTTTCTCTAGTAACTCAAAAAAGCGCTGACGATTTCCTTTTTGAACTGCCTGTCCAAACAAATAAGGATTTCCTTCTAAAACCTCATTCATTGTTCTTTTTTCTAAATGCATTTTATTCGCTGCATCCTGCAAAAGGAACGTGCCCTTTTTAGAGTTCTCAAAAACTACCGAAATTCCCTTTTCATAATCAGCTTCATTGCAGCCTTTGATTCCCCAAAAATCACCGAAAGTCAAATCCGCTTGCCGAGGCATTGTTTTATACAAGCATTCTTGACAGTTCCTTCTCATAAACAAGTTTCCGCAGGTGTATCCTTGAATCCACCAATCTGTATATCGATCTTTATGGTATTCTTTTCCATTCTCAAAAACGACATTTGTTGCCAAACTTTGCCATCCAGTTTTCTTACTTTTTTGGCGAACAGCTCTTGCTGTCGAATGATATTTTTGTTCAAGTTCATTGATGTAGGAAGTATACGCCTTTGGTGAATTGATTCCTTTACAGATAAAATCCAATAAAAAAAGATTTTCATAATCCTTTCCCACATAAGAACGAAGTGCTGCCACTTGGCAAGGCGTTCCGCAGAACAGGACTTTTTCCCCTTGCTTCAATAATTTCAAAACAGCTTTATAAATACCTGCTGTATCACTTTGGAAATATTTTGACCCCATAATTTCTTGCAAATCATGCTCTGTTTTTCCAAGGATATGTTTCGCCGTTTTATAATCTTCACTAAATGCACATCCTGCTATATATCCGCCTTGCTCTATAAATGACTTCGCCAGCTCATAGTAAATTCCTCCGGACGTACTATTATAACGAATTCTATCATCCTTTGTCCACGCAGCATAGACAACTGGGTCTTTTTCTTTCTGAGAAGGCATTATATGAAGAGCCGGACATTTTTTTTCGCACAATCCGCACTTTACGCATTTCTCGTCATCCACATTAGGATACCAGCATCCGTCAAAATCTGTTTGAAAACTAATTGCATTTGTCGGACAAATATCTCCACACATTTTGCAACCAGTACACACTTCTTTTGAAATTGATCCTACCATTTTTTCACCTCTACGTCTATTTATTAACACTTTGTAAAATCCACCGTATCAGGGTCATATCTCAATCGACAGTTGATATTCAGCTTTCCAATTTCATCCATTTCATCTTGATTCAAAAAGAAATTAAATATATCCATGTTGTCTTTCAAATGTGTTTCGCTCGTTGTATTAACAATTGGCACTACACCTCGTTGGTAATGCCATCGCAAAATAATTTGTGTAACATTTTTATTATATTTTTCGGCAAGATTTTTTAACAGTTTACTTTCTTTAAGACGAGAATCCATACGACCTGTTGGGGTATAAGCCATCATTTGAATATTATTCTTTTTGCAATATTCCAGCATATCATTCTGTGGAAACAATGGATGTGACTCGATTTGACAGACCATCGGCTTTATTTCTGCTACTTTCATCAATTCTTCAAAGTGATGTTCCTTAAAATTACATACTCCGATTGCTCTCGCATAACCCTCACGGTATAATTGTTCCATTTGCTTCCAACATTCCAAATATGTCCCGGTTTGCGGCCAATGCATAAGATAAAGATCCACTTTATCTACTTTTAGATGGCTCAAACTCCGCATAAGTGCTTTGCGTACATTCCCCTCCCGCTGTTCTTGATTTGACAACTTTGTAATCAGAAAATAGTCTTCTCGGGGATAGCCCTTCAAGCATTTTCCAAGCACTCGTTCACTTTGTCCATATGCGCTTGATGTATCAAACAAATGACAATTTAATTGAGGTGCATCCTTTACAATTTTAACAATCGATGTATCACGCTTCCAATGGTATCCATGTCCAATCGTTAGATCTTTGAAAAGCTCCATTGCACCTGCCAAGACATTTTTTCTTATAAAAATAAATGTCCTGTCCGTTCCAAATCCAACACATGGCATATTCACGCCATTATATAGCTTAACTGTTTTCATTTATTTATCTCTCCGCTTCATTTTGCTACAAACCATATCTATCATTGGCACAGTAATTCTATAGTTGCATATCATCATCCCAACAATTATAGCCACCATTGAGCTCCAGCGGATGTACCTGTAATTCAAGACACAAAGTATCCAAACTGAATATACTATTAAAGATCCTATACTTACGACAATCATTTTTACCGGAAACATTGGGTTTTTATCGATTCTTTTTGCAATTATCCAATGAAAAACAAATAATAGTATATATGACACCAGCGTTGTCCAAGCAGAGGCGGTATATCCATATTTGCGAATAAAAATATAGTTTAATGCAATATTGATTCCTGCCGCCAAACTTGTTCCTACTGCAATAAATTTTGTTTTTTTATAAAAGTATTCAACATGCACAGGAAGTGAATACAAAAAAACAAAATATATCGCAAATGCGAGCGGAATAACCATTGCAATCCCACCATAGTATTCTTTTGTACCTGCAATACGAATCACATCAGGTGCCAACGAAATAAATCCAATATAAAGGATATTCATTAGGAGAGTATATGCTTTTGATTTTTCTTTAATCTGTAAATATTGGTTCTGATTCAGCTGTTCGTACATCCACACAGACCAAGCATTGTCCATTGATTGAACAATTATCTGCAAAATGCTTGCGATCGTTTGGATAAATCCGTAAATTCCAACCTGTGCAACGCCCACCATTGTATTGATCATAATTCGGTCAAACTGATTTAGAATTTGCTGAGAAAACGTATGAACTACCAACGGAAGACTTATGCCCAGGCCATATCGCCAATACTCCTTATTAAAAAGTTGATATTTTTCTGTTTTTGCATTACGAAAAAATGCCATCCAAATGACAACAGCAACAGCAATGGGAACGATTGCGTATCCATAAATCCTTCCAATATACTTATCTGTTTTAAAAAAGAACAGGATCAACACAATTGAAAGAACCGTTCCTCCAATTGAATTAATGCCGGAAACGAGCAAAAACTTTTTATACTTAAAATCTAATGCCAACCATGTATTATAAAATTGGAAGATAAACATTGCATAGCTATGCGTAATCAGAACATTAAAAATACTTCTGTCAAATTCAAAATTCTTTGACAGTGTTGGATAAATCAGATTTCCAAGAACAATAAATACTAAATAGATGATTCCACTTAGCATCAGTGTGCTTGAGACATACGAATTAAATTCTTTCTGATAATCATACTTTGCCGTTCTCAATGAACCATATAAACAAAGTCCAACAAAAATTGTTAGAATCGTTTCATATGATACATAAAGATTATAAAAACCAAATTCTTCTGTTGTCAGAATTCGCGAAAAAATCGGCAGCGTCAAAAATGTAACGCCCTTCAGCAAAACATTTCCAACTGTATAAGCAAGTCCTGCTTTTGCCGCCTTATTTCCTGAATCCACCATTTATATCTCCTCTTATAATGTCTTCCAGTCAAAACAACTCTTCAATTTGTCTTATTGATTTTTTTTGTACTGTTTTCAATTCGCTTCCAATTTGTTTTAAAACTTTCTCTCTGTTTTCTAACGCCATATCCAGTCGACGAATCACTTCTGTGTGCACATTTCCACTATCCCATATTTCATCGCCCCTGCATTGATAAATATAATCATTCAAACCAAAGTCATCTCCAATCACGCCTTTAAATTTGACGCTATAGGACAAACAAATCGGAACCGTTCCCATATTGATTGAAGACACTGCTGCATGCATCCGACCTGTGATAGTAGCCAGTCCACCCCCTAGAAGAATCCGAGCTTCATAGGGGTAAATCAAGCTGTCCACCACCTGGATATGCTCCATATACTGTGGCTCAATTTTCTTAATAATTTTGTCAATAATTACTTTATCATTAGAATCCGAAACATGAATAACATGCGCAAGTAGCAATACATCTAATTTCAGTTCATCCACAATGTATCGGATTACTTTGATATATTCATCAATATATATTTCTTCCTTTGATGTATACTGTCTCCGTGCTCCCGACGGAACGATCGTAATATACTTATCATTAAGTCTATAGCGATACTGTAATTCTACTTGCTTATCTTTATCATCCTGAAATGGAATATTCAAAAATGCCAGATCCCGTGCTTCTCTTAAATTAGAAAAACCAAATGTTTCTTGCAAATACTCATAGCAGTCATGGTCACGGACATAAATCATTGTATTTTTTAAGCTCTGCTTAACAAGATTGATTGCATATCCGTGGAAGGGACCCATAGTCTGTCCCAGCAGATAGAGCTTTTGCTTCTTTGAAATCTGCCGAAATTTAATCATATCGCTTACAAACACCTGCGTTGAATAATACTGTGATATACAATCTCCGCCAAGTACAACGCACATATCATATTTTTTGCAATTATAAGAAATTTCCCTAGGGATATTTACAAGTTTTTCTATTTTACCCAAAACTCCCCGACGCTTGCGATCATATAGTTCTTCGCGATAAACAGGAATTTCTGCTGGGATAGATGCTTTCACTCGATTTAATTCTTCGTCATCAAGAACATCCAAGTAAAATGCCGGCGTTTCAAGACCTTTTTGCATTGCAAGATCCGTATAATATTTTATAAACACACAGGCCATCATAAGATTGCCATAGTTCGTGGGATGGATATAAAACAATTTAATTTTCATTTTGCGTTTCCTTCTATAGCATCTCTATAAATTCCATCTTTTGTCGCCATACCAATAAAAATAAAATATATACATGTTCCCATAATTGAAACCGAACTTTCCGAAAAGAACATTTCAAATACTATTCCCAAGTATAGTGCCATTGCCAAAATTGTATATTTACTTTTATATATATTCCATTTTTTTAGCAATTTCTTATATATTTTTTGAAAATAAAACACTGTAATAACAAATCCCAGATATCCAATTTGCTGCACATATGTTCCAACATAACTTTCACTTGTTGAAATCGAATTATTTGCAATTTTGGCGGTCATAACACCAGCTGTTCCAAATCCTGTACCCAAAACCGATGACGACTTAAATCCGTTAATTAATCCGCTGACATGGTTAGATGTAGCGCTCGCCACTGTAATGTTTTTAATATCTTTAAATATATATATCAAAATTATCATTCCGAGAATCATCGATCCGTATTTAATCAGAGGTTTCGGCAATATACTTTTGTAATAGATAATAACAGAAAATGTCACCGCCATAAAAACAAAAATTGCTTTTGACAGTGAAAGCAAACTACAAATGCACAGTAGTATCATATATGCAAAATATTGGTTCTTTACTTTTCTTTGATTTGTTTTGGTGACGCTATTTATGCAACCAGAGAGTATAATAGCAAATCCCAAAAAAATCAAATGAGCAGTTGCCAATGGATCAGCAGTAATAGAAACCATTCTTCTTATCGGAGTGCTTCCAAAATCCCATGTGTAGAAATTTCTCGTAACACCTCTAAATAATTGACTCGGCAAAGTTCCCTGCTTCGTATACATATATTGAGCATACCCAATTTTTTCCCAGAAACTATCGCCTAAAAATGCAAGTTCAAAAATTCCAAATACAGATAGAATTACGGCACACAAAACTATATATCTTAACAAGCGTGAAACTGTTTTCTTTTCAATCTGTATATTTTCACCAACTTCTATTCCCAAAAACGGAATAATACATTGTCTTAATGATATAACAGCTGCTGAAAATGATGCTCCAGTAACCAACAAATTCTTAACAAATATACATACAAGCAAGAAACATGCCAATGCGTATTTTTTCTTTATAACTACTTTTTTCCTTTTTACAACGCATAGTAAGACTGCTAAATAAAGCATTCCCTCCTTTACCAATGAAAAAATAGTTATCCATGCAGATGAAGCAACATCGGAAAATAAAATCACTATAATATTTTGAAATAGTACTGCCATGAGAAAAAAGCAGAGCATTATATAATCATTTCTTGTAGCAAAACATATTGCACATATGCCGTATACAATGCAAAAACAAATAAATATAAAGTTCATTTTTCAGTCCCACTTATAGCATTCATTCACTATTTTTTCTGCCAAATCATCCCAATTCAATGTTTGTTTCACAAGATTATATCCGTTTTGTCCTACTTCAGATAGCCTTTCTCTATCAAGAATCGCCCGTTCCATTGCTTGTGCCAAACTATCTGGATCACCTGCTTTTGAAACATATCCTGTTTTGCCTTCTTTTACAAACTGTGTAAAGGCTGGCAAATCCGAAGAAACCACCGCCTTTTTATATCCATATGCCAATTGAATTACACCGCTTTGATATACATCCGTGTATGGCAACACTGAAACATCCGATGCAGAATAAAAATATTTTACTTCTTCATCCGGAATATACCGAATATCTGTTTTCAAACAGTCATGCAAGTCATTATTATCAATAATTTCTTGACATTCGGAAAAGTCTGCTTTCCAAACACTTCCTGCTATTACAACACACACTTCCGGATACCGATCTTTTAGCTTTAGCAAGGCCTTTAGCAGAATATCGACACCCTTTACTTTTTTTATCTGCCCAAAAAACAGAAACACAAGTTTATCATTAGGAATCCCTAGTCTTTTTCTGCTTTCTTCCTTGTCAGCTGGTTCTACATAGTCCAGCATGTGGCCGTGCGGAACCATATGCATTTTTTCTTTCAAATCAGGGAACAGTTCTGCAAAACGATCCATATTGCCTGGTGCTTGCAATATGATGGAATCCGCCAGAGCGTATAATTTTTTGTGGAAGTACATGTCATAAAATTTTTCATTAAAGGGCAAAATGTCATGTACGGTTGCCACATATTTAATTTTATGTTTTCTTTTGAACTTCTTCAAAAAGAAATAGTCCAGCGGAGAGAATGTATACCATTCTGTATGAAGGACATCATAATGCCCATCTTCAAGCATTTTTCCAATTTTCTTATAAGATGCAATATAGTTCTGCATCTTCTGAGTCTTGCCAATATCTTTTTCATCCGTATTGAAAAGATTTACTCTTTCACACTGACAGTTTTCTTTCTCCGCTTTCTGATCAATCACTAATACAACGTCAGCACCTGCTTTTTTCAAGCCGTTTGCCAGTGGAAATGTATATTTATAATTTACTTTTGCAATCTGATCTACAAGAAGAACCTTCATCTATAGTTTCCTTTCCAAATTTATCTACGCTGCACAGTAAAGCGTCTCTTTCAGCACCGAACTTTTATCAATTCTGCATCACCAACGACCAAGCATCTGCCCAGCCCCGCTGACAAAAACATTGTTTCACCTTTGCTGAAGCGCATCGGCTTCTGTTCAGCATCCATTGTCTGCACTTCGCCATAACCATTCAGGCACATCAGTACCTGAAAAGAGGTATCCATCACAGAAAAGGCAAAACCCTTCGTTACCTGAATGCGCTCTGTTTCAAAGTACTTGCAGCGGCAAAGTAACTCACGAGAGCAACCAGAGTAGTATTTCACAATTCTAGGTCTCTGGCTCACATCCGGTGCAACCTTCATATTCATGACCTGCACAGCTTTGTCAAAGTGCAACTCACGTTTTTTTCCGTTCTTATCCACACGGTCATAGTCGTAGACGCGGTAAGTCACATTGGAGCTTTCCTGAATCTCTGCCACAAGGATTCCCTTGCCAATGCCGTGTACTGTGCCCGCCGGAACAAAGTAGGTATCCCCCTTATGGACTGGAACCTTTTGCAGATGCTTGCCCAGTGTTCCAGTCTCGACCGCTTTCCGGAGGATTTCTTCCGTTACCTCATGCTGGAAACCATAAATCAAGCTGGCTCCTTCGTCAGCATCAATGACATACCACATCTCGGTCTTACCGTTGTCGCCTTCGTGTTCTCGTGCATATGCATCATCCGGATGAACCTGAACTGACAAGTCTTTCTTGGCATCAATGAATTTCACCAATACAGGCAGTTCTCCGTTTTCCACCTTTGTGCCAAGGTATTCCGGGCGAGCCGCCAATACCTCTGCCAGAGTTTGCCCTTTATAGATTCCATTTGCCACATAGCTAGGACCATCCGGATGAACCGAACACTCCCACGTCTCCGCCAGCGGGGTCAGATCAATTTTTTTGCCGTACTCTTCCCGGAGCCGGGTGCCACCCCACAGATAATCCTTGCCTGTCGGAATCAATTTCATGATTTCCATAGTGATCACTCCAGAGGAAATTTGATCTTGTCAGCAACGCTGATCTCATCACCAAGCTGAACTTCGATCATGTCCAATGCAGTGACAGCCTCAACCGTGTGCTTACAACCTGCTGCAATGGTAATTACATCGCCAGTGCGCAGAAGCTGCTCCATGCCATCCACGATTGCCTTGCCCTTGCCGGAAACGACCGTCCAGACTTCCTCACGGTAATTATGCATATGGTAAGTCATATGCTCGCCAGCTCTCATGGAAACCTTGACCGTCATAGAACCCGGCTGCACATCGATGACCGTATAACTACCCCAAGATTTTTCGGCGTACATTGCTTCGGTCTCGATTTTTTCTACATAGGGCTTCATGTAACCGCTGCGCTCCTTATCGGAGATCAGGATACCATCGCCGCTGGCCGCAATAATCATGTCCTTGCAGCCCATGCAAAGGATCGGGATATTCAGCTCATTCACCACATTGGTGTTTTCGCAGGTTTCATCCAAAACAGCCTTGCCCTTGGTCTTGTCTGCCATGACCTCGGCCATCATGTTCCATGTGCCCACGTCCTTCCAGTCACCGCTGTAACGCAGAACTTGAATGCTGGACTCTTTCTCGACCACAGCATAGTCAAAGCTAATCTTAGTCAGGGTTTCGTACTTGTTGAACAGGTCACGGTAATCTTCAAAGTCAATCATGCTGTGCGCCTTATCCAGCAGATAGCCCAACTTAAATGCAAAGATACCAGCATTCCACAGCGCACTCTGTGCCAGATACTTCTTAGCCGTTTCCACATCCGGCTTTTCCTTGAATTCCTTGACCTTGCTGACATTTTCGCTGCTTTCAGGAATAATGTAACCATACTTCTCGCTGGGATAGGTCGGCTCAATGCCCATCAGGGTCAGATTTGCGCCGCCCTGTTCTGCCAGCTCCTGAAGGTTTTTGACAGCTTCGTAATAGGTGTTATCTACATAGGGATCCACCGGGCAGACAACAACGGCCTCGTTTTCGACCACGCCCAGCTCATCGTGAAGATAAGCTGCGGCCAGTGCGATGGCTGGGAAGGTATCGCGACGGCAGGGCTCTACGCAGATAGAAGCCTTTTCCCCCAGCTGATTCTTGATGGCGCTTGCCTGCGATTTGCTGGTCGCAATGGTGATTTTTGCGTCTGCATCTACCGTGGTGATCTGGCGATAAACACGCTGCACCATAGACTCATACTCGTCATTATTCTTAAACAGCTTGATAAACTGCTTGCTGCGCACATCGTTGGAAAGAGGCCAGAGCCGCTTGCCGGAACCTCCAGAAAGTAAAATAACATTCATTTTAATTTTCTCCTCTATTCCTTATTTCAAATACTCTTCCGCACTCTTACAGATCTCTGCCTCCACCTTTTCGGCAGCTTCCTTATTCTCCGCACTGACGGAAATATAAGTCTTCAACTTCGGCTCAGTGCCAGAGGGGCGAACCACGATGGAGCAGTTATCCTCCAGCAGGAACTTGAGCACATCGGACTTGGGCAGACCATCCAGACCAGGAGCATAATCTAGCAGCTTGACGACCTTCTTGCCGCCAAATTCCTTGATATCGCCCCGGAACGCCTGCATGATACTCTGCATCTTGGCAAAACCGGCGCTGCCATCGAACTCATAGCTGTGCAGGGTGTTCAGGCAGTAGCCGTAGGTCTTGTACAGCTCGTCCAATTTGTCCAACAGGCTGATACCCTGCGTAGCATAGTAACTGAACATCTCGCAGATCATGTAGGCTCCGTCCACACCATCCTTATCGCGGACGTAAGAGCCGGTCAGGTAGCCGTAGCTTTCCTCAAAGCCGAATACATAGCTATCTGCTTTGCCATGCTTTTCCAGCTTGCCAATCTGCTCGCCGATGAACTTGAAGCCAGTCAGCACATTGATGGTACGCAGTCCATAATGAGTAGCGATCTGCTCGCCCATGTCCATGGTGACGATCGTCTTGACCATGACCGGGTCAGCAGGCATCTTGCCGTGCTTTACGCGCTGGCTGCAAATATAATCCAGCAGCAGCATACCCGTCTGGTTGCCGGTCAGCAACTCGTACTCCCCTGCCTTGTTCTTGACGGCGATACCCACACGGTCACAGTCGGGGTCGGTAGCCAGCAGCAGGTCAGCGTTGCACTTCTTGGCATACTCCATGCCCAGTGCCATGGCTTCCTTAATCTCCGGATTGGGGTACGGGCAGGTCGGGAAGTTTCCGTCCGGCTGCTCCTGCTCTTTGACCACGGTGATGTTTGTGTAGCCCATCTCTTTCAGGGTGCGGGTCACGGGCTTCAGCCCGGTGCCGTTCAGCGGGCTGTACACGATAGCCACGTTCTTGTTGACCTCTTCGCCAAACAGAACAGACTGGCTCTTGACCTGCTCCACGAATGCGGTGTACACCTCATCCGGGATGTACTGGATGCTGCCCTCTGCCACACCTGCTTCAAAATCGCTGGTCTCGACGTCCGCAAAGATGTCCAGCTTCTCGATTTCGGCAAGAATCTCCGCTGCGGCCTCGGTGGTGATCTGACAGCCATCTGCGCCGTAGACCTTATAGCCGTTGTACTTGCTGGGATTGTGGGAAGCCGTCACCATAACACCGGCAGAGGTGTGCAGATAGCGGGTCGCAAAGGACACGGTAGGAACCGGCATCAGAACAGGCCAGATGTTGACCTTGACGCCGTTGGCCGCGAACACACCCGCAGCCACCTTTGCAAACACATTGCTCTTGATGCGGCTGTCGTAACCAATGGTCACAGACGGCTCGGCAAAATTCTTTTTCAGATAATCCGCCAGACCCTGAGATGCCTTTGCAACGGTATAGATGTTCATGCGGTTGGTGCCCGCGCCGATGACACCGCGCAGACCGCCCGTACCAAAAGCAAGGTCACGGTAAAAAGCATCCTCAATTTTGGCATCATCCAGCATTTTCAGTTCATCGACAATATCTGTATCCGCAGTTGCATTTGCCAGCCAACGCTCGTATTCTTTTTTGATATTAACCATAACAGCTCCTATTATCTATGTACAAACACTTCTTCATACTGCCCACAGATTTTATCCCATGTATACTCTTCTGCTACACGCTTCTTGGCCCTTCGGCCCATTTCTGCGATTTCTTCAATGCTCATTTTATCCGCATGATCAATCAATTTCGCAAGGCTGCCCGGCTTACGGCTCCAATACAAGGCACAATCCTCTGCCACTTCCTTGTTGAAACCGACATCAACCAACAGATTCAGATCTGTGCTGCCGAGAGCTTCAATCAGAGACGGGTTAGTGCCGCCAACCGTGTGTCCATGGAAATACGCATAAGCATTCTCTCGAATCTTCTTCAACAGTTCCTGATCATAGACGGTGCCAACAAATTTGATTCTCTCATCGCTCTTGAAATGAAGTTTTTCTTCTAACTCATTCAAGAACTTGTCATTCACATTCGTAATAATGGCAAAGTCCTTCTTGCTCTTGCTCTTCATAAACTCTCGAATCATGACTTCAAAAGAATTCTCCGGCACGAAACGACCGACAACAAGATAATAACCCTTCTTCGTCAGTCCTTTTTCCTTATACCAATTCACTAGCTTTTCGTCATCGTCAGCCAGCTTACTAAGGGTCAAATCTGCACCGTATGCAATAAAAGTTGTTTTTGGATTTCTTCCTTTGATTCCCTTTCCGTCATAGCACTCGTGGATATACTTTTCGATGTTCACAGAGTCACAGATGGCAAGGTCGCAGTATTTGACCATCGTCTGCTCAGAGATCTTCCAATATTTCCGAATCGGTGCAGACCACTTAGCCCTCATCCATTCATGTCCATCTGGGTTCAGATACACAGTGCCGCCCAGTTTATGGATTTCTTTGTAAAAGTAACCAGCAAAAGGCCCAATACGGCAAGCCATGATGTAAACGATAGGGTGCGGAATATGGTTTTCCTTGATATGTTCGCAACAAGCTTTTAGTGCAGCAACGTCATAATAGATTGCCTGCGCAGGCCCAATCTGAGGAACATCAATTTTGAAACAGTGGGCATTGTGGAGTTCAAATTCATGTTCGTTGATTTTTGTCACACCATCAAATTTGCTCTCATCCATGCAGCCGTCACCATTGGCTTTGCAGGCAACATGATATTTGATGTTTTCTTTATTCTGGTGATACTCCGTGAGCTTGTAGACAAAGGTCTCGTAGCCGCCGTATGCTCCTAAACTCTTTGCACCCACGAGGTACACATGCTGCACGTCTTTTTTTGAATTCATTCCTTTATTCCATCCTTGCTCTTCTTGTTCTCTTTTATCCCAACGTCGTAAACTAGACCTTACTCCCATTTCCGGCAACTTTTTACCCCTAATTTTTAGTGCCTATTATCACTGCAGCACCAAATACCGCAATTCTAAGCTCTCTCTCCATCTCGTCTCTCCAACTGTTTTCCTTCCATGTACTATTTTTTACTCCCCATGCCCCAGCAGGCACACCTTGAACGTCTTAAAAATAATCTTCCAATCCACCCAGAAGCTGCGCTCTTTGACATACTTCACATCCAGATCCATCCACTCCTCAAAAGTGAGGTCATTCCGATGTGGGGCAATCTGCCAATAGCAGCTCAGGCCGGGGGTCACATACAGACGCTGCTTTTCGTAGTCGCCGTACTGTTCCACCTCTCGGGGAAGTGCCGGGCGGGGACCAACGATGCTCATATCACCCTTCAGGATATTCCACAGCTGCGGCAGCTCATCGAGGCTGGTCTTGCGGATAAACTTGCCCACACGGGTAATGCGCGGGTCGTCCTTGATTTTGAACACAGGACCATCCATCTCGTTCTGGTCAAGCAAATCGTCCAGTTTCTCCTCTGCATTGGGGCACATGGAGCGGAACTTATAGAACTTGAAGGGCTTGCCGTTGCGGCCAATGCGCTCCTGACTGAAAACAGGACCTGCTGACGGGTCATCCACCACAATTGCGATAGCCGTAGCCAGCATGACCGGCGACAGTACCACCAGTGCCAGCGATGACAAGATCACGTCCTGCGTCCGACGCCCGATCCAGTACAGGCGATGATCGCGCAGATTTTCCTTGCGGTTAACTTCAACTTCCTTATCGA
>UMLC01043624.1_pt1 | contig 31869 bp, 19 predicted proteins | sample 1966451 | NCBI WGS metagenome assembly UMLC01 (sample SAMEA4836193, study PRJEB28245) | human gut metagenome | biome: gut microbiome; material: fecal sample | place: Denmark | collected 2008
TTTAATTTTTAACCTTGTCCATTTTTAGTGGACAGTAGTGATATCATGTTTATGATAAATAGATGTTGAAGGAGTAGGGGAAGCTGCAATATATAATAAAAGCCGGTTTTATGCTTGTTTCACTTAGAAACGCTAAGCATAAAGCCGGCTTTTTCGGATTGCAGATTATTTTTATTTTTTCAAAACCTCTTTCATACGGTTTACGACTTCAGGGGTTGGCAAATCTTTTTTCTCTACTATCATAAAAGCAAAGTTATCTGCCAGTACCTCTTCGGGGTTGATGACATAATCTGTGTTTTTACCTATTTTTTCGTATAAGTCTTCAGCTTGTTCGATAGGTATGATTATTGTTTCTCCGTTCTCTTGTATTGGAATGAACTGTTCATTCAGAGGAATAAGTCCGATTTTTATGTAATCAAAAAAGTCGCCGTCCTCATATGGGCGATCTGTATAGATCATCATTGTACAGTTTTGAGTTTTACCATTTACGGTAAGCGGAGCATAGCTGTCATAACGGCTGATGTCAGGATTGGAAATACGTTTTTCCAGAATATCTGTTGGAAACAATATTTCGTGATCCATAACCGTGAAACCTATCGTCTGATATACTGACTTCTTAAAATTCAAGTTGTGACGGGTCAGAATATGAAACAACTCGTGTGCCAGCAATAATTGCATTTGTGCATCTTGCGTATTGTTCAGAACATTTTCTCCTATAGCAATCCAGTTCTTGCGAGTATAGGCACTTGCTCCTCCTTCTTCCTGCATTGATGTCTTTATTAAAATGATTTCATCAGGAAAACTAAGAGCCAGTTTTTGTTTTTTGATGGATGCAACTATTGCATTGAAGGCATTTGTTACCTTTTTTTTCTCCGTATCACTCCAGTTCTGTACGCTGCTCATCGCCAGAGTAAGCAATTGTGACTTTCGTCCTTCTTTATTCTGTAAACGCGAACAAATATCGAACTGATTCCATCCATTGGTGTACTCGTCGATATCTGTAATAAGCATCTGCGCTTCAGCTTTTGTTGCAAAACGGAAAAAAGGATTGTTTGTTGCTTTTTGGGCAAACCCTGCCACCGCAACCATACATAAACAGATTGCGATGATTGTACGTGTTAGTTTCATAATCGTAGCCTTTTTTCTATTTATTCTTTGTCTTTCAGGGCTGTAAAGATAAGTCCTTCCAGCTCTTCTGCCAGTTCAGGGTTGTCCTGAATGCACTGTTTAGCTGCATCCCGTCCCTGTCCAAGTTTGGTTTCATTGTAGCTGTACCACGAACCGCTTTTTTTGATTATACCCAGTTCGGCACCTAAATCAATAATTTCTCCACTTCTGGAAATTCCTTCACCAAACATAATGTCGAATTCCGCTTTTCTGAATGGAGGGGCAACTTTGTTTTTTACGATTTTTACGCGAGTCTGGTTTCCGATAATGTCTTCTCCATCTTTGATAGGTTGACCTTTGCGAATATCCAGACGTACAGATGCATAGAATTTCAGCGCATTACCTCCTGTTGTTGTTTCCGGATTTCCAAACATAACACCGATTTTTTCACGCAGCTGGTTGATGAAAATACATGTTGTATTTGTCTTGCTGATGGCAGATGTCAGTTTGCGCAGAGCTTGTGACATGAGTCGTGCCTGCAATCCTACGCGGTTATCTCCCATATCTCCTTCTATTTCAGCTTTAGGAGTTAATGCGGCAACAGAGTCGATAACGATGATGTCAATAGCAGATGAGCGGATCAACTGCTCAGCTATTTCTAATGCTTGCTCTCCATTGTCAGGCTGTGAAATCCACAAATTATCGATATCTACACCTAATTTTGCTGCATAAAAACGGTCGAAAGCATGTTCTGCATCAATGAAAGCTGCGATACCACCTGCTTTCTGTGCTTCTGCAATGGCATGGATTGCCAATGTTGTTTTACCTGATGATTCCGGACCATATATTTCAATGATACGTCCTTTAGGATAACCTCCAACACCCAAAGCTGCATTCAGTGCGATAGAACCAGTAGGAATGACTTCTACTTCTTGTACATGGTTGTCACCCATTTTCATGATAGAGCCTTTTCCGAAGCTTTTTTCTATCTTATCCATTGCAGCCTGAAGTGCTTTCAGCTTTTCGCTGTTATTTGGTTGGGGGCTTTCTACTCCTCCTTCGAATGCTAATTCATCTTTTTTCGCCATATCGGATATTTTTATATTTTCGAAAATACTTGTTTTGATATAGTCAGGAATAAAGAGTTATCCCAAGATCTGCGCAGCATGATCTTTCGTCTTTATTTCCTTCGGAGAGATGATACGTTCTATTATTCCTTCTTCATTAATGATAAAGGTTGTTCGGAATGTACCCATATATTTTCTTCCGTACATGCTTTTCTCTCCCCATACGCCGAATTCCTGAACTAATTTTTGTTCGGTATCTGCAATCAATGTAAACGGAAGTGTATTTTTCTCTATAAATTTTTGATGTGATTTCTGGTCGTTTATACTAACGCCAATAACTTCATATCCAGCTTCGCGAAGTGCTGCATAGTTGTCACGCAAGTTGCATGCCTGTGCCGTACATCCGGAAGTCATGTCTTTGGGATAAAAGTATAAAACAACTTTTTTTCCTTTGTAATCGCTCAGGCGTATTTCTTCACCTTTTTCGTTAAGTCCTAATATTTCAGGGGCTTTATCTCCTACGTTCATAAATAAAGATTGAAAAATAAAGAGCCTGTTTAAATTTCACAATATGTCGTTGGGGGGAATGACAAGCCCCAACAAAATTTAAACAGGCTCTATTGGTATAATGGTATTATAATTCTAAATCGCCATCGAATACTTCATGCCATGGTAAACCATATTTGTTGAGAGCATCCATAAATGGATCTGGATCGAATTCTTCTACATTCCATACTCCCGGACGTTTCCATAAGCCTTTTAAGAACATCATGGCTCCAATCATGGCAGGAACACCTGTTGTGTAGCTTACTCCCTGCATGCCTGTTTCCTGATAAGCAGCTTGGTGTGAGCAGTTATTGTATACATAGTAAGTATGCTCCTTACCGTCTTTCAGACCACGGATACGGCAACCGATAGATGTTTCTCCTTCGTAGTTTTCTCCTAAATCTTGAGGATTAGGTAAAACAGCTTTCAAGAACTGCAAAGGAACAATTTCCATACCGTTATAATTAATAGGCTCAATGCTTGCCATACCGATATTCTGGATTACACGCAAGTGAGTAAGATACTCTTGTCCGAAAGTCATCCAGAAGCGTGCACGTTTGATTGTCGGGAAATTCTTAACCAATGATTCCAATTCTTCGTGATACAGCAAATATGAATCACGCGGACCAATGTTAGGATAAGTCAGATCTTTATGGAATTCCAGCGGTTTAGTTGTAACCCATTTTCCGTCTTCGTAATAACGTCCGTTCTGAGTGATTTCTCGGATGTTGATTTCCGGATTGAAATTAGTAGCAAATGCTTTGTGGTGATTACCTGCATTGCAGTCTACGATATCCAGATAATGGATTTCGTCAAAATGATGTTTTGCTGCGTATGCTGTGTATACGCCACTTACTCCCGGGTCGAATCCGCATCCCAAGATAGCAGTCAGACCAGCTTCTTCGAAACGTTTTTTGTATGCCCATTGCCAGCTGTATTCAAAGTGAGCTTCATCTTTCGGTTCGTAGTTTGCTGTATCCAGATAGTTGACTCCGGCTTTCAGACAAGCTTCCATGATGGTCAGATCCTGATAAGGAAGTGCTACGTTAATAACGATTTCGGGTTTAAAACCATTGAATAAAGCCACCAGTTCGTCTACATTGTCTGCATCTACCTTAGCGGTTTTGATGTTAGGGTTACCGATTGCCTTTACAATCGCGTCACATTTTGACTGGGTGCGGCTAGCAATCATCACCTCACTGAATACTTCGGGATGTTGAGCCACCTTGTGTGCAACAACGGTACCTACACCGCCTGCACCGATAATCAATACTTTACTCATTTATCTTAAATAATAATCTTAAATGCCCGGTAAACGTTACCGTTCAATATGCAAAGATAGAAAATTTTCTCAAACGTCATGCAGTATTCCAATTATATCCGTATTTTTGTATTGTAATATGTGCAAATCCATAAACTATTTACTGTTTGTGATTGTTTATGTAGCGTAAATGTAAAATAAGTAACAAATATTTGTTCTAATATAAAATTTGATATGAAGAAGATTTTTTTTGGAGTAGCTGCAGTATGTGCAGGAGCATTAATGATGACAACGGCCGGATGCAGCAGTAGTAAAAACGTGACTAAGATTGATTTGGCTGGAGAGTGGAATATTGTTGCTGTAAATGGCGAAAAGATAAATGTAGACAATATGCCGTACATCGGTCTGGATGTAGACGGAAAACGTATTTATGGGAATGCTGGATGCAACAGAATGATGGGAGGTCTTGAACTGGATTCATTGAAGCCCGGTGTGATACATTTCACTCAAGTGGGTGCTACACGTATGATGTGCCCGGATATGGATGTAGAAACCAAAGTTCTTGGTGTATTGGATAAGGTGAATGGTTATGTTGAAACTCCGGAAGGTATCGCTTTGACTGATGCCGATGGTAAAACACTTATGAATCTGGAAAAACGTCAGCTTCCTGAGTACTCTGTAAATGATTTGGCTGGAGAGTGGGTTATTTCTACTGTCAACGGTACAGAACTTGAAAAACAGGAAAATGTTCCTTTCCTTGCATTCAATATTGAAGAAAAACGTGTGCATGGAAATGCTAGCTGCAATGTTGTAAATGGTGGATTCATGCAGGAAGAAGGTAAAGAAAATTCTTTAAAATTCTCTCAGATGATTTCTACCATGATGGCATGTCCGAATATGGATACTGAAAGACTTGTTTTGGAAGCTCTTAATAAAGTAGCTAGTTTTACATTGGATCAAGATAAGTCTAAGTTATCACTGTTAGACGAAAATGGTACAGAAGTTATGTCTTTGACAAAGAATACAGGCGAAGTCTTGTCTAAATAAGTATAATTTAATAGTACGATAAAAGCGATATTGTTTCTTCTTGTCTGGAAGAGGCAATATCGCTTTCTAATTAGATTTCATGGTGATATCAGTTCATGTTATTCAATTCATATTTTAGAGATACCATAAAATAGCCTTTCAGTTGCCGTTCATAATATTCGTAGAATCCGGTAGAAGTGGCACTTCGTGATAAATTTTTTCGCTGACTTAATATATCAGCCCAGTAGACAGATAGCTCTGCCTGTTTTTCTTTTAAGAATTTCCATGAGAGCTTTATATTCCACAGTATCTCATTTTCATCATCTCCTGATATTCCTGTACCATTCCGGAAACGATAATTGGCATCTGTCTTGAAGATAAAGTCCCAGGGCAGATTGATGGAACTATCTAGCCCTAATGTATATATGCGAGTATAGGTATTACGGTTTTGCAGGGAATTTTTTGATTGGTAAAATGTCCATTTCCCGTTTAATTCAATATTTCCCCACGAAGGCAGGTAAGATAATCTCAAATCGCTGTTTAAGCCTGTGGTATGTGTCTTGCTTTGTTGAGGCATTTGGTTGTCATATCCTTCATTTATCAGGCTGACATTTTGGTTGAAATTACCCGCTCCTGTGAGATAAATCCGGAAAAAGTTAAAGCGCTTGTCATAAGAAGCATTGCCTGACAGTCCCCAGTTGCCATTAATGTTGACAGGAAAAGTTTCTCTACCTCCTGTCTCTGTATTATATATTGTAGCACGGGTTACAGAGTTTATTTGCTGATTCCAACTCATTCCCACCATAATCCCTTTACGGAAGTTATTGAACATTGCATATATATAGTTACTATACGAAGCACGAAGGTTCGGGTTACTCCGTGTAATATTCAAAGGTGAACTATAATCGGTAGGCGCAATAAGATCTCTCAGCATGGGTTGTGAAGTTCCTCCATTGTAACTTATCATTGCATAATTGTCACCCTTATGGTATGTGAGGGTCAGATTAGGCTGCCATTCAATCGAATTTATTGTTGTGTCTGCCTGATGCCTGCCTGTATATTCATTGATTGATCGTTTTTGAAAGGTCGTAGTCAGACTGCTTCTTATTCCCCATACTTCTCCGTTATATGTGAACTGTAGTGCCAGATTATGTCCTGAAGTCAGGCTGTTGCTGCGATTGGCAAGACTGTCGATATTCCCCGCTTCATATCCTTCCGGCAAAATGCCGATAGGAATATTTTTATCATCCGGCGCTCCCAAGTTGTATGTATTACTGTTCAGATGTTCCTTATTAGCATTGAAACCATAAGATATCTGTAGGCGACTTTCCTTGGTTAAGACTTGTGTGTAAGCCAGATTCAGTGTATAGTTTTGCTCTTTTCCCGGTGCATACTGATATTGATTGAGAGATAACACAGAATCTTTTCCTGCTATATCCGACAGGCGGAAATAGCGTGTGGATGACAATGTGTAAGTTTTGCTCTTATTCTGGTTTTGTGCCGTGGAAAAGCTAAAACTGATATTATTTCCTTTCTTGTTTAGTCTTCGGGTAATGCTTGTGTTTATATTATAATTGCTATATTGGCTCTGTTCTTTCGACTGTCTTTTACTGTCATTAATGTAAGTAGCCGGATCTATTTCTTCAAATCTGTCGAATGGATTTTGGGTGCTGACTTCCGGATTAGTATCAAATGTTGCTTCCCGGTTGTGGTCATCACTGTTGTTGCGGTTGGAATTGAACCAACCGGAAATGTTGAACATGGTTAGCGAATCAATATCCCATTTAAAATCAACGTTTCCATTGAATCTGTTTCCCTTACTTAATCTGTTTGATTCGGAAATGGCATACTGGTTGCCGGTCGTCATGTATTGTTCACTATAAGAACTTGATTCATTTCCAACCCTATCATTTGAAAAACTGACATTTCCTGAAATTTCAAACTGATCTTTTACTTTCGTGATATTAGCTCCAATCGTATTCGAAATATTTTTATCATATGGTGTAGTATAATGGCGGTTTGTAGACTGCCCGTTTATCATGAAATTATCTCCGGCTTCATTAAAACGCATTATTTTTCCGTTTATATCCCGTCGTTTATGAGTCCCATAACCACCTTCTGCTGATAAAAGTATGGCGTTGTTCACTTCTTTTTTAGTCTGAAGATCGAGCACATAGTTTTTTTCTGCCGATTTCATACCTGTAGCTTCTTCCTGTTTGGTTGGCTTGTCGTACACTTTCAGCTGACTGACAAACTTGACAGGAAGGTTTTCCAAAACGACCTGCTGGTTACCTTTAAAAAAGTCTTTGCCATTTACGGTTATTTCTTTGATGGTATGTCCGTTGTAAGTGATGGTTTTTTCTTTGGGATCGTAAGTTAATCCTGGAATGCGTTTAACCAATTCTTGCAAATAGGATCCTTCTGGTGTAGGGTAGGCATCTACATTATATATAGTAGTATCACCCTTCTGTTCCATAGCCTTCAGTGGAGCAACGACTACAATTTCTTTCAGGTGCAGTGCATTTTCTTTTAGCTTGATTGTACCCAGACGCACTGTGTCCGACTGGGATGTGATGGTTTTAAATACCGGACTACATCCTGTATAGGATACTTTGAAAAGATAGCTGTGATTCTTTTTGCGTGAGAACGAACAAGTAAACTTGCCCTGTTCGTCACTTACAGCTCCTGTTACAAACGTAGAGTCAGGTAACTGTATAAGTGCGATATTGGCATAGGGTAGAGCTTCAGTTTGCTGGAGAGCATTACATAAAACAACACGCCCTTTTACCACTTGCTTTTGTGCCAATATCTTGACCGGCATCAACAGTAGTAACACAATGCTTACTATGAACAGGTTCAGTATTTTCATTACAAACACAAAAGTAAGAAAATACTTTTCAATGTCTTATATAAAAAACATAGATATAGGAGTTTTAACTATTAAGCCACATTTTTAATAAAGACACTTTTTCGCGACTGATATATATGGTTTCGCTATAAGGAGGAATTACGCTTACTACGGCTTTGCCATTGAAATGGTTTTGTATACTTTTAATAGCATCTGCCGATAAAATAAACTGTCTGTTGGCGCGGAAGAACATTCTATCATCCAGCTGCTCCTCCAGTTTATTCAGCGGAAAATCGATGACGTGGGTTTTTGCATCTTTCGTTACGGCAAAAGTTATTTTATCTTCTGAGTAAAAATAGGCAATGTCACTTACCTGGACTGTATATAGGTGCTTGGGGCCGGAAATGAGAAAGCGAGTACGAAATTGTTTTTCCTTTTTTTCGGCAAACGACTTAAGTAGTTGCTCTATGTTTGATAAATTATACGTATGTTCCGAGCTTAAAGCGAAAAGGCGTTCAAATTTTAGGATTGCTTCAAGTAGCCTTTCTTCGTGTATCGGTTTTAGCAGATAGTCGATACTGTTTACGGTAAAAGCACGTACAGCATATTCATCGTATGCGGTTGTAAATACAATCATACTTTGTGGCTGTGCCTGTTCGATAAAGGTAAATGATATGCCGTCATTCAGTTGAATATCAAGGAATATAATATCCGGATGAGGATTTTCATTAAACCAGCTTACTGCTCCTTCGATTGTTCCTGGAAGCACCGTTACCTCCCATTCCGGACGTACTTTTTGTATCATCTTGTTCAGCAGTCGAACTGCCGGAAACTCATCTTCTATGATTACGGCTTTTATTTTATTCATATAATAAAGGTACTTTAATGACAAATTTATTTTTGTTGTTTTCTATGATAAGCTCCCTGTTGCATAATAACTTATAGCGTTGGGAGAGATTCATAAGCCCTTTTCCCGATGAGGCAACCCCTTGTTTGAGTTTTATAGGATTGGAAACACTGAGCCAGACCTCTTTGTCACGTACTTCGGTGGTCAGTTTTACTTCCATGGGTTTACTGAGACTTATGATATTGTGTTTGATGACATTTTCTATTAAAAGTTGTAGTGTTAAAGGAGGAATAGGTACATCCCAGTATTTTTCATCTATTGTATTGTTGATATTTAGGCAATCTCCCAGACGGACTTTTTGAAGTAGGATATAAGTATTAAGAAAGTCAAGCTCTTCTCTGAGCGGAATGGTATGCTTGTCCTGGCAGTAAAGAATATACCTGTATGTATCGGCGAGGTTTCGTGTAAATTCTATGGCATTCATCGGATTATATTCTATTTCAGAAATAAGTGTATTCAGACTGTTAAATAAAAAATGCGGATTCAGTTGGTTTTGTAGCGCCATATACCGGGCTTGTGCTGTTTTTTCCTCCAGTTCTTCTGCACGTTTATATAGCTTCACCAGATCTACGTAAAAACGGTTCAGCATGAATTGTCCTACAATGATGAGTTCTATAAACCACACTGTAAGCATGACATACAATCCTTTATCTTTCAGCATAAAAGGATGAGGTGACTCTATGAGCAGTTTGGTAGAAACCAGCAACAGGTAATTGGATATGAAGAGAATGATTGCAGCAGTTATTAATCCGATAGACAGCATGCGATGATTCTTTAAGAAAAACTGATAATACATCATCAGTTTCTCGTTTATGTATTTTACGCTGAGTCCAACCCCGTTAAATAATACAACTACGGCAGAAAAAGCCTGAAAAGTCATCAGCCGGTCTTGATATTGGGAAGGAATATCTGCATAATATACCAATAGAAAATAAGAGAAGCATCCTATTCCGGAGAATAAAAGTACATCCCACAAATACCGCTTTATGTCTTTCAGTCTGTTTTTCATTTCTATCATTCTATTATTGTATGTCTATTTTCCCTGTGGCTCTGTCCAGCCCGCTTTTAGCTATCTGAGCGTTTAGCTTCGACTGAATATAATTGATTTTGGCATCCTGATGATATAATTGTGCATTGATAACTTCAAGGATGGAAATATTACCTTCTTTATATTTGTCCATTGCCATCTTTTCGCTGTCGGCTGCTTTCGACAGGGAACTTTCTGTGAGTCTAACTTTTTCTATAGCTTGCGAGTAGGTATAAAAGGCGGTTTCTATTTCCAGACGAATATTGTCGGCCACCTTATGATGATTCTCGATTGCCATGTTTACACTATATTTCCCTGATTTTTTGGTATGTCTGCGTTTACCCCATTCGAATATAGGTACGCTTAACTTGGCATATACAGCGTAATTAGGATCCAGATCCGATTTGAAATCATATCCCGGTGATGAATAACTTCCATCTATACCAACCGACAGTTTAGGCAAATATTGTGCATTAGCGATTTTCGAAGCTGATCTTTGAATGTCGACTTTATTGGTTGCTATTCGCAGTTCCGGTCTTGATGCCATAGCTGTTTCTACCGTTCCCGGAAAGTGCTGAACTTCTGTCAGTGGTACAACGACGGAGTCTGTTTCCAGCTCTTGGTTGAATGGAATGCCGGAGAAAGAGTTCATAGATAAACGTGCTACTTCTGCGTCATTGCGCGACTGTATCAGCCGGTATTCAGCATCATTCAGTTTAACTTCTGCCATAAGTAAATCGTTACGGTCGGAATATTCTTCTTCTACGCGGTCTTTTACTACCTCAACCAACGTTGCGACCGATTCTTTAAACTCTTTGGTCACTGTCACCATTTCCTGACGTGCGACTTTGTTCCAATAATATACATCAGCATCATATATGATATTGTTTGTCACACGCATCTGCTCATAACGTGACGATTCATTTTCTTTTTTTGCCTTGTCATATCCAGCCTGTAGAGCTCCTCCTGAATAGATAGGCTGGGCTAATGTGAGCGATGCCCCATATTTCGCATTTCGTCCCTGAAAACTAACAGGTTCATTAAGCGAAGGGATAGCTACAGAGAGTTCTGCCGGATTACCGGTATAGTTGAAGTTGGCATTACCAGACAGCGAAGGCAGGAAATCAGCTTTTGCCGATTTCTCTTTTTCCTGTTGTATGGAAGCTGCATATCCTGCTGCCTTTATGTCTTGGTTATATGCTTTCACCTTGGTGCGATATTCTTGCAAAAGTTTGTTGTGTTGTGCCTGAGCTTGTGCAGAAACACACATCAGGCACAATATAATCCATTTATTCATCCTCTTGTAATTTGTAAAGTTAAGAAAAAGTTCCACATAAATTTCGAGAAAACGCAATAGACACTATATTTTGTAAAAAATAGCATATAGAGCCGGAGTCACAAATAATGTAAGTAGTGTGGCAAACGACAAGCCGAATACGATTGTTGCTGCCATGCCACCAAATACGACATCGAATAAAAGTGGGATACTTCCGAAAACAGTTGTCAGTGCAGCCATCAGTACAGGACGTACTCTGGAAACTGTAGCTTCGATGACTGCCGTATATGGCGCGATACCTGCTCTTCGCTGTACGTTTACTTCATCCAGCAATACAATAACATTCTTTATAATCATGCCTAATAATCCGAGCCATCCGGCTATACAGAAGAAACCAAACTGGAATTCTGTGAGCAATAATCCGAATACCATACCGATGAGTGACAACGGTAGAATAAGGAAAATGATAAGTGGCTGCCGGAAATTTCCGAAAAGCATGACGAGAATGATTATCAGCATGATAATGGCCAAAGGAAAATATTTGGTCAATGCTGCCATGGCTTCTTTCTGATCTTTATATTGTGAATCCCAGAAAAAACTATAGCCTTCGGGCAGTTTGATGTTTTCTATTTCTTCCCGTATCTCTGCATGTACTTCTTTCATGGTATGTCCACGTTTCACGTCACATTGGGCAGCCATAGAAAGCTGTCGGTTGTATGTACGCACAAGCGGATATTCCCATGCGATGTTGATGCCATCGGTTACTTGTCCTAACGGAGCAGAGTTAGATCCATTCCATATCTGCAGGTCTTCCAGTTTTTCTGTATCCCATGATGCCTCTTCTTTTGTGCGGAGTAGTACGGGAACCTTTTTGTCATTATCGCGGTAAATACCTATGGCCGTTCCGTGCTAACCGATTTGACAGCATTCATCATATCACTCCGTCCGATATTCAGTCTTCCGGCTTTTACCGGATCGTAGCCCGCTTTTATCATCATAGCCATATTTCCCCACTCGTTGCGTGCATTCAGCACTTTCGGATTCTTACGCATGATACCGATAGCAATGTTTGTCAGAGAATCCAATACAGCCGGATCATCTCCACAGAACCGGGCTTCGATTAAAGTCTGAGGTATGCTGTTGATTTCGAAACTGTTGACTCGTATAAGTGCATCCTGAAATTTTTCAGGAAGCTTGTGGTATAAAATTTCCTGTAATTCGCGTGACTTTTCAGGAGTTTCTGCCTCTATCAGACATTGAGCATAATTAGGTTGCGGACCATAAGCAGCATTTGCCAGATAATATCTTGGAGGAGTTTGCCCGATATAAGTCGAAACCTTCTTTACTCCATCGAATGTTTGCAGGTATTCCGTCAGTTGTGCAGCCTGTTTTTCACTTTCTTCGATACGTGTACCTTCGGTCAACCACATGTCTACGGAAAAGTATTGCTTGTTTAATAGTGGCATAAATTGCTGAGGAATATATCTGAATCCCCATCCGGCCACAGCCAGCAGTACAACCATGCATCCTACCACTGTATATCGTTTCCGTATCGTGAAACTTAGTGCTTTACGGAAAAAGTCGTATATACGTCCGGTAAATAGTTCGTTTTTCAGTTCTTCCGGTCGTGGACGTCTTACAAACTCTTGAACGAAAAATACATTTTGTGTGATGGCAAGTACCCAGCTGAGCAGCAAAGACACCGCTATTACAATAAACAGCGATGAAAGAATCTCGCCTGTGATATGTGGAGAAAGATATACCGGCAAAAAGGTAAGTACTGCTATCAGTGTAGCTCCGAGAAGAGGCATGGCAGTACTTGATACGGCGTTCAGTATGGCAACACGCTTTCTCATTCCACGTTGCATATTAACTAAAGCTGCATCATATACCACAATGGCATTGTCTACCAGCATACCTATTGCAATGATGATGGCTGCAAGCGACATACGTTGCAGGGCAATTCCAGTAGCCTGCATGTAGATCAGCGTTCCGAAAATGGAAAAAATCAGTCCACTACCTATCAGAAATCCGTTTTTGAATCCGATGAAGAACAATAGTACAGCTACTACAGTCAGTACAGAAACAATGAGATTCATTACAAATCCATCGTTAGCTACAGCCGATTCATATCCCTGATCATAAATAATGTCCAGTTCATATCCCTCCGGCATATCAGCTTTCAGTTTATCTATTTGCTGGGATACAAGCTCTGCCATCTCTACTACATTCCCGTCGGATACTGTTGAAATTGCGATACCTACAGCTGGAATATTTCCGATTCTCATCAGGTTTCTTGCCGGACGCGAATAGCTTTCTCTGATTTCTGCAATTTCTCCCAGCCGGAAATATTCACCTTTACGCGAAACAACAGTCAGATTCTCTATTTCTTCCAGACTTGTAAAACTTCCATCGGCTTCAATTCGAAGACGGTTTGTGGATGTTTCTATTGCACCTGCATCGACTACCTTGTTTTGTCTTTCAAAGGCTGAAGCTATGTCGGCCATCATTACTCCACTTTGAGAAAGTAGTGAAGGGTTGACCGTTACTTCGATTGTCCGGTTCTGAATACCGAACAGTTCGACTTTGGCCACGTCTTTTACATCCAACAGTTCATTTTTTATTTCTTTGGCACAGTCTTCCAGTTCGCGATAAGTATGTGTTTCACTGCTTAAGCCGTAGAATACTCCCAAGACATCACCAAAATCATCATTTACAACCGATGGACCTGCACCCGCGGGTAACTTGTTTTGTACATCGTTTACTTTCCGGCGAAGTTTGTCCCAAAGCTGTTGCATATCTTTGGCGCGTATTTCTTTTTTCACATAAACGGTAATTTTAGAAAGCCCTGCCCGGTTTTCCGTCTTCAGATAATATAGTTCACCCAGCGACTGAATCGATTCTTCCAGTACATCGGTTACTTGTTGTTGTACTTCCATTGGAGAAGCTCCCGGATAAGAAGTTGTTACGAGTGCTTGTTTGATTGTGAATGGTGCATCTTCAAGCTTTCCCATATTGTTATATGCGAATATGCCTCCACTCAAAATCAGTATCAGTATCAGCCAGCTTAAGGCTTTGTTCGTCAGGAAAAATTTTACTAATCCTTTCATCAGTATTTCGTTTTAGTCTTGAATGGTTATTTCTTCATTTTCCGAAAGATAAGTCAGTCGTGTTGCGGCAATTCTTTCACCGGCAGAAAGTCCTGACAGAATTTCTATTTTGTCATTCTTTCTTAGCTTGCCTGTTTTTACAGACCTTTTTACAACCCGGTTCTGTTCGTTCACGAGCCAAACGAAAGAACCCGTTTCGTCAGTATGACAAACAGCTGTTTGGGGGATGACCACGCTCTGGTATGAATATGAAGATGAACTAAAGCTAGGGATTAAAAGAGAGCCTGCCATACCACCCAATAAGCTGTTGTCTGCATTGTTGATTATTGCTGTAAATAAATAAGATATGTTGTTGTCGCTTGCGCTTTGTGTGATATAAGTCTTTTCCGGTATAAATGTTTTTTCCTGTATAGCATTGAATGTGATAGAGCAGGGGAGGGCAGACAGCTTTCGGGCATTTACTGCCATATCTTCCGGAATATAGGCTTCAACCTTGATTTTGGAAAGGTCGATAAATGTTACTACCGGAACAGAAGCCTTGATGTCCTGATAACGCTCTATGTTAACCTTTTGGATATATCCATCGAAAGGTGCATACAGTTTGGTATCTTTTAATTCATTGACGGATGTTGTATAGTCTGCTTTGGCTTTTTCGTAGTCAGCCTTGGCTTTTTCGTAACTTGTTCCTGATATACTTCCTTTTTCATATAGATTTGAAATACGTTTGTAGTCAGCCTCCGTTTGTTTATAGATAGCTTCTGCACGTTGTTTGCGAATCAGAAAGTCACGGTCGTCGATAGCGGCAATTAGCTCTCCTTTACGGAAGAACTGTCCGCTTTGTGTATCGAAAGTATATACCGGACCACCTACTCTGAAAGAGAGTTCTGTAGTCCGGTAAGGTTGTGAAATGAATGAATAGCTGCGCTCGGAAGATGTATCCGACTGTTCGGCATGGATAACTTTTACATTAGGAGCTTGCTGCTCCTTGTTTGAATTGTTGTCGCACGATATGAAACACCCTATACATGCGAGAAATAAAAGTGCTTTTTTCATCTTAATGTTCTTCTGAATGATTATTTAGTAATGCAAAAGTAAGTCAACGTAAATAAGGCTTCAATACTGTTGTTTCTGAACCGTAGATAGAAGATACTGAACCGTAGAAAAGCAAAACTGAATACTTTTGGGCAGTTTCACCTTATATAATATATGAAGGGCTTTATATAGAAGCATTTAGATCTTTACAGAGATTTATCTCGATGTTTTTTTATTTTTTGTACAAATGTTCCGCTCTTTTCGTACAAAAATTCCGATGTTTTGTACAAATTTTCTGATTTTTTGTACAAAGATTGAGAAACATTTCAGGATGTTTTTTGAAAACTTCTGCATGAATTCTTTTAAACATGGCATATACTGGAAAATGACTTGTGCCAAATTCTGTCGATTTTAGGTGAGATTATGTAATTTTTGGCGTATGCTTTGTCTGCTTTGTCATAACGGACTGCCAAAATGTCCGTCGGCTATGAAAAAAAAAGAAGTTTTCTTTCTGGCACGCCATTTGTCTTAATTATGGCGTAATGCTTCGGCATTGCAGAGTAAACTTGAATAAAAATAAATAAAATAGATACAATTATGGGAAAGATTATTGGTATTGACTTAGGAACAACAAACTCATGTGTTGCAGTATTTGAAGGTAACGAACCGGTGGTAATTGCCAACAGCGAAGGTAAACGTACCACTCCTTCAGTAGTAGGTTTCGTTGATGGTGGCGAACGTAAGGTTGGTGATCCGGCTAAACGTCAGGCTATTACAAACCCGAAACGTACAGTATATTCTATCAAGCGTTTCATGGGTGAAACTTACGATCAGGTTCAGAAAGAAATTTCACGAGTACCTTATTCAGTAGTAAAAGGTGACAACAATACTCCGCGTGTAGATATCGACGGACGTTTATATACTCCACAGGAAATCTCAGCAATGATTCTTCAGAAAATGAAAAAGACTGCTGAAGATTATCTGGGACAGGAAGTAACAGAAGCTGTTATCACAGTTCCGGCATACTTCTCAGATTCACAGCGTCAGGCTACTAAAGAAGCTGGTCAGATTGCAGGTTTGGAAGTAAAACGTATCGTAAACGAACCGACAGCAGCAGCACTTGCATATGGTGTTGACAAATCAAATAAGGATATGAAAGTTGCAGTGTTCGACCTTGGTGGTGGTACATTCGATATCTCAATCCTTGAATTTGGTGGTGGTGTATTCGAAGTATTGTCAACTAACGGTGATACTCACCTGGGTGGTGATGACTTCGACCAGGTTATCATCGACTGGTTGGTACAGGAATTCAAGAACGATGAAGGTGCAGATCTGGCAACTGATCCGATGGCTATGCAGCGTTTGAAAGAAGCAGCTGAAAAAGCTAAGATTGAATTGTCTTCTTCTACATCAACAGAGATCAACTTGCCGTATATCATGCCGGTAGCTGGTGTTCCTAAACACTTGGTTAAGACATTGACTCGTGCTAAATTCGAACAGCTTGCTCACAACTTGATTCAGGCTTGTCTTGAACCTTGTAAGAAAGCAATGAGCGATGCTGGTTTGAGTAACTCAGATATCGATGAAGTTATCTTGGTTGGTGGTTCATCTCGTATACCTGCCGTTCAGAAACTGGTAGAAGACTTCTTCGGAAAAGTTCCTTCTAAGGGTGTTAACCCAGACGAAGTAGTTGCAGTAGGTGCAGCTGTTCAGGGTGCCGTTTTGACAGACGAAATCAAGGGTGTAGTTCTGTTGGATGTAACTCCGCTGTCAATGGGTATCGAAACAATGGGTGGTGTGATGACAAAACTTATCGATGCTAACACTACTATCCCTTGCAAGAAGAGTGAAGTATTCTCTACGGCAGCCGACAACCAGACAGAAGTAACAATCCACGTACTTCAGGGTGAACGTCCTATGGCAGCACAGAACAAATCAATTGGTCAGTTCAACCTGACAGGTATTGCTCCTGCTCGTCGTGGTGTTCCTCAGATTGAAGTAACCTTCGATATCGATGCAAACGGTATCTTGAAAGTTTCTGCTAAGGATAAAGCAACAGGTAAGGAACAGGCAATTCGTATCGAAGCTTCATCTGGTTTGAGCAAGGAAGAAATTGAACGTATGAAAGCTGAAGCTGAAGCAAACGCAGAAGCAGATAAGAAAGAAAAAGAACGTATCGATAAATTGAACCAGGCAGATAGTTTGATCTTCACAACTGAAAATCAGTTGAAGGATCTTGGTGATAAGCTTCCAGCTGACAAGAAAGCTCCTATCGAAGCTGCTCTTCAGAAACTGAAAGATGCTCACAAAGCACAGGATTTGGCTGGTATCGATGCTGCAAGTGCTGAACTTCAGACAGCATTCCAAGCTGCAAGTGCTGAAATGTATGCTCAGACAGGTGCACAAGGTGGTGCTCAGGCTGGTCCTAATGCAGGTCAGGCAAATACTCAGAATGGCGGAAAGAATGATAATGTTCAGGATGCTGATTTTGAGGAAGTTAAGTAATATATTGACTAAATAATAAATGAAATCGGTATAATCCTTCAATGGATTATGCCGATTTTTTTGTTTCATATCTAGTTAGATAGATATTTATATAATGAGGTTGGATTCGTTAAGAATTGGAAATATTTTGGTTTATATTGTGTGTTAATTTTTAAAAATATATCTTTGTAGCATAATATTATTAATTATTTTATACTATGAAGAGATCTCTAATGATGATTGCAGGGCTGTTTTTGTCAGTCTGTTCCATTACCGCGCAAAATCTTTCAATGGATCGCGTGAATGCCGATTTCCAAAAAAAGAAAGAAGCACTGCCGACTGGTGATTTGTTTAGTGTTTTCCGACAACAGCTTACACAAGAAGAACGTGATGCACTTACTTTCTTTTATGCTTATATGTCAGTCGGAGATATAACAGATTATTCCGGTGATTTTTATTTGGAAAATGTACGTAGCTCATTGTCTACGCGAAAAGAAACGACATGGGGTAAAACAATACCCGATGATATCTTTTCTCACTTTGTCTTGCCGGTACGAATAAATAATGAAAATCTGGATCGTGCACGCATGATTTTTCATGATGAACTGATGCCCCGTTTAAAAGGGCTTTCTATGCACGATGCTGTGCTTGAAGTAAATCATTGGTGTCATGAAAAAGTAAATTACCAACCGGCTGATGCTCGTACGAGTGCGCCATTGGCTACAGTGAAGACAGCTTACGGACGTTGTGGTGAGGAATCTACTTTTCTTGTTGCTGCTCTTCGTTCTGTAGGCATTCCTGCCCGTCAGGTTTATACTCCTCGCTGGGCTCATACGGATGATAATCATGCATGGGTAGAAGCATGGGTTGATGGTGAATGGCATTTCTTGGGAGCTTGCGAACCTGAGCCTGTTCTCGATTTGGGATGGTTCAATGCTCCTGCCAGTCGTGGTATGCTAATGCATACAAAAGTATTTGGCTATTATCAGGGTCCAGAAGATGTTATGCGCCGTACAGCGAATTATACGGAGATTAATATTATAGGAAATTATGCTAAGTTTGCTCCTCTTACTGTGACGGTTGTTGATAACCAACAGAAACCTGTAGAAGGTGCATGTGTACAGTTTAAGGTCTATAATTATGCAGAATTCTTTACTGTTCATACTCTTACAACAGAGAAGGATGGTAAGGCTAGCTTGTCTGCTGGTCTGGGAGACATGATGGTGCTCGTAACGAAAGGTGACCAGTTTGGTATTAAGAAAGTAACATTTGGAAAAGAACGTGAGGTCGCTATAGAACTTAGTCACCGTATAGGTGAAGAGTTTTCGTTTCCTGTAGATCTAGTACCTCCTCCCGTAAAACCGAACATACCGGAAGTTACTCCTGAGCAGCGCGCTAAAAATGATATTCGTTTCAATCGCGAAGATTCTATTAGAAATGCTTATGTTGCATCTTTCCCAAATGCTTCAGCTATCGAACAATTTGCATCAGAAACTGGGTATAAGGCTGCGGATGTCAATAAATATATTGTTGCTTCAAGAGGTAATTATGGTGATATAATGGCTTTTTTGCGTGAAGCTGCCAAAAAAAATTATGCCACACGTGCACTTCAATTGTTAGCAACGCTTTCAGATAAGGATTTACGTGATACTCCTAAGAGTATATTGGATGATCACTTATATAATACAGATCTGGCTTTGGATGCGGATAAGGTATTAGCTCCGCGTATAGCTGGCGAAATGTTGACTCCATATCGTTCTTTCTTCCAGAAAGAGATTTCGAAAAAAGATGCCAAAATGTTCCGTGCAAATCCGAATAATTTGGCAGAATGGTGTCGTAAGAATATTACACTTCGAGATGAGTTGTGTTGTGTTGGAACTTTTATTTCACCCGAAGGAGTTTGGCGTAGTCGTATTGCCGACCGTGTGTCACGTGATATATTTTTTGTTGCAGTTGCACGCTCGTTAGGCATTCCAGCGTGGATAGATGGAGTTACAGGAAATGTATTCTATAAAAATAATGGTTCAGATATTCAGTTGGATTTTGAAAGTGGAGTATCTGGAGTCTCTGAAACAGGTAAATTGCAATTAGCATATTCACCTATACCGCAGCTGAATGATCCGGAATACCTTCGTCACTTTACTCTCTCAAAATTTGATGGAGCAGGATTTACATTATTGAATTATCCTGATTTTGCAAAATGGAGTGCTTTGTTTAAAGAACCATCTTCTTTGGATGAAGGATATTATATAATGGTTTCTGGAAGCCGTCTGGCAGATGGTGGTGTATTAGGGCAGGTTTCTTTTTTCAATGTTCGCAAAGGTGAGCTGACAAATGAAAAATTGCTTGTGCGTGATAATACTGAAGCTGTGAAGGTGATTGGTAACTTTGACTCTGAATCTAAGTTTATAGATGCTGCCACAGGTCAAGAAACTACAGTGCTGAAAACTTCAGGACGTGGATTATTTGTACTTGCTATCTTGGGCGTAGGACAGGAACCTACGGATCACACATTGAAGGATATTGCTGTCAAGGCAAAGGAATTTGATGCTTGTGGACGAAAAATGATTCTTTTGTTCCCAACTCGTGCTGCTTATGAAAAGTATCAGACTGCACCTGCTCCAGGACTTCCTGAACATGTTGTGTTTGGTATTGATCCAGATAGCTCTATTCAGAAAAAACTCCTTGAAGCATTAGAACTTGAAGCAAATACTCAATTACCTATATTTATAATAGGTGATACTTTTAATAGAATTGTATTTACATCACATGGCTACACAATTGGATTAGGTGAGCGTTTGCTGAAAATTATTGATAGCCTGGATGAAACAGAGTAAGATTAATATTTAAAAATATTTTTATAGAAAGCCGGTATAAGATAATACTTATATCGGCTTTCTGTTTTTTGAATTTCTTTTATATTATATATAAGTGGCATGGAATGTGGCACACTTATATTCTGTAATAATTTTTTTGCCATAATATTGCTATGTGAAATTTTGTATCTCTATGGAAACTAAATAAGTAGTGAAGTATATATAAATACTATGATTATCTTCTTGTAAAATAACTGATAATGATAGTGGTATTAGGAAATTAGTTAGTATTGTTAATAATGTTTAAGTGGTTAAATATTTTATATAGTTGCTAATAAAAATTTTTAAAATATAATTATCTTTGTCCACAAGAATGTTACTATATATAAAAAGGAATCTAATATTATGAAATTTTTATTGTCATTTTAATTGAAAAAATGATATGTTTTGTTTGTTTTTTATTTATTCTTTATGAATGACCTTTTAACTACAAGTTTCTAATTATATAATTATTAAATGTTAAATCTATGAGAATTAGTAGGTTTTCACAAATGTTTTTATTGCTGATGGTTTCCGGCTGGGGAACTGTATGGGCTGCTCCAGAAAAATCATTGGATGCATCTATTTCACAGCAATCAGCTAAAATTACCACTCAAGGTACAATTGTCGATGCTCAAGGTGAGCCGTTGATTGGTGTAAGTATTCTTGAAGTTGGTACAACTAATGGTACGATAACCGATATAGATGGTAAATTTACTCTTCAGGTAGCTTCTGGCGCTACATTGGAGATTTCTTATATCGGTTATAAAACTCAACAGTTGCCTGCTACTCCGGATTTCGGAACTATAAAAATGTCTGATGATACGGAAGTTCTTCAGGAAGTTGTAGTAACTGCTTTGGGTATCAAACGCGAAAAGAAAGCTTTGGGTTATGCAATACAAGAAGTGAAGGGTGAGTCTTTGGTTGAAGCTCGTGAAACAAATCTTGCTAATGCGTTGTCTGGTAAAATTTCAGGTGTACAGGTTATTCGTTCTAGTAATGGTCCTGGTGGATCTTCTAAGATCCAGTTGCGTGGAGCAAATTCAGTTACAGGTACAAACCAGCCGCTGATTGTTGTAGACGGTGTTCCGATGGATAATTTTACCGGTGCTGATAATGCTGATTTTTATAATCCTTCATTGGATATGGGTAATGGTCTTTCCGATATCAATCCGGAAGATATAGAATCTATGTCTGTTTTGAAAGGTGCTTCAGCTGCTGCTCTCTATGGATCTCGCGCAGGTAATGGTGTTATCTTGATTACGACTAAAAAAGGAACAAAACGTGAAGGATTAGGTATTACTATTTCTGGTTCTGTTTCAGCGGAAACTATTTTTATGAATCCTAAGATGCAAAAGGCATTTGGACAAGGTGATAATGGTTCGTACAATGCTGAAACCTCTAATAGCTGGGGACCTGCTATGGGAACTGAGTATACTTTTAATGGACAAAAGCGCATTATGCAGTATTATGATAATGTGGATTCTTTCTTTAAAACAGGAACAAATCTGACTGAAAGTATTTCTTTCTCTCAACAGTATGATAAAACTTCAATTTATGCTTCTTTGAATCGTATGGATGATTCTAGTAAGATTCCAGGAGCAACTTTGGATCGTACTAACTTAACTTTACGTGCCTTTTATACTTTTGGTAAAGATGATCGTTGGAGTTTGGATGCTAAGGTTCAGTATATTAATACAAATGCAGATAATCGTCCGATGACAGGTTCGAATGATCAAAATATGTTCCGTACTATTTATCAATTACCTTCTTCTATGGATATTCGTGATTATAGTAATCCTTTAACAGATGAGGGTAAAATTAATTGGTACAATAATAGCGGTATGAACCCTTATTGGGCGGAATTATATAATACAAATCATGATACACGTAACCGTTTCTTGATGAATGCATCTTTAAAGTATAAGTTTACGGACTGGTTGAATGCTGAAATTAAGGCGGGTAGCGATATGTATAATACCGAAAGTAATAATAAACTATATGCTGGAAGTAACCGTAATAATGGAAATAGTCAATATAGTTTAGAAGAAAAGAAGTTTTACGAAAATAACTTTAGTTTTTTGATCAGTGCTCAAAAAGATCATTTGATTAATAAGTTTGGTGGAACAATGACCTTTGGTGGTAATCTTATGGAGAGAAAGTCTACAGGTCTGAAAGGTGATGCGACAAAGCTTACTGTGCCGAATCTATTTAATTTATTAAATAGTAGTAAAAATGATCGTAATTTCAAGGAAACTTATAACCATAAGAAAATTAATTCATTATATGGTACTTTGGGTATAAATTATGATGGTTGGATATTTTTGGATGCAACATTCAGAAATGATTGGTCTTCAGCTTTAAGTAAAGAAAATCGTTCATTCTTTTATCCATCAATCTCTGCCTCTTGGATTATTAGTGATATGGTTGGTAAAATAGGTAAGATGATGCCTTCATGGTTTACATATGCTAAAGTTCGTGCTTCTTTTGCTCAGGTAGGTAATGATATGGATGCATATCAATTATATAATTATTATGAGATATCTTCAGACCCTAATGGTAATACTACCGGTAAGCCTCTTGAAACTTATTATGATTCAACAGTTCGTAGTGAGTTGATTTCTTCTTGGGAGGCTGGAGTTGAATTGAAGTTCTTTAATAACCGTTTAGGTTTTGATTTTGCTTGGTATAAATCAAATGCAAAACGCCAACTAATGGATATACCTATGGATTATATGTCTGGGTATAAGGCTCGTAAAATTAATGCAGGTAATATTCAAAATACAGGTGTTGAATTGATGATTAATGCTCGACCAATTGAAACGAAAGATTTTAGTTGGGATACTCAGTTAAACTTTTCTAAGAATAATAATAAAGTACTTGAATTAGCTCCTGGAGTTAATAAATATGAATTAGGTGGTGCTGCTGAATTGAAAGTTTATGCGGTTCAAGGTGGTAACTATGGAGAAATTTGGGGTACTAAGTTCATGCGTGTGACAGATGAAAATAGTCCTTATTATGGAAAACTTTTATTGAATGAAGCGGGATTACCTCAATCAACAGGTGTTTCGGAAAAGATTGGTGATCAACAAGCAGACTGCATGTTAGGTTGGAATAATAGTTTTAGATATAAGAATTTTGCATTGAGCTTCCAAATTGATGGTAGATTAGGTGGTGATATTTATTCTTATACTAATTATGCATTACAAATTGCTGGTCGTGCAGAATGTACAGCTCCTGGTGGAATGCGTGAAGATTTTGTTGTAGATGGTGTTATTCGTCAACAAGATGGTAGCTATGCACCTAGTACAATAAAAGTTTCTCAACAAGATTATTGGCAGGCTATAGGTACTGGTAATACAGGTATTGGAGAAGCGAATATTTATGATGCAACAAATATTCGTTTGCGTAATATTGCTTTGAATTATTCTTTCCCGTCGTCTATGTTGAAGAAAACTATTTTCCAACAGTTAAAATTGGGATTCTCCATTAATAATGTATGGATGATTTATAGTGATATGAATGGAATTGATCCAGAAGCTGTATTTATTACTAATACAAATGCAACTGGTTTTGAGAACTGCGCTTCTCCTACATCACGTTCTTATTTGTTTAACGTAACTCTAGGTTTCTAATCAAAAAAAGGATATTACATGAAAACGATTAATAATTTATTTTGGGGGTTAGGCCTGATTAGTTTGGGGTTAACTTCATGTTCTGACTTTGATGAGGTGAATACAGATCCCTCTAAGACAGAATTAGGATCTGTGAAATCGTATTATGCATTGAATCAATCGTTCAGCAAGATTCAAATGGATCCTAGTACAGGTGAACGTGTGTATGTCTATAATTGGGGTGAAGGAGCGCGTTTCATCACAGAAAAAAAACATTTGTCTATAGGTAACTATGATGATGATTATATTAGTTCCTTTTACTATCCTGCAATTGCTTATTCTATTAATAATGCAACATTAGCTGTTCAAATTGCAGAAAGTCCTACAATTGAGATAGCCGATCAAAAGTTTTATCCAAATATGAAGCAGTTTGCTCGTATTTGGCGTGCATATTTGTTAGGACAGTTTACGGATTGTTTTGGTCCTTGTGCTTTGCCTCAGGATTTAACAGGTGGACTTAACCCTGTATATAGTAGTGAGAAGGAAACATACAATTATATTTTAGATGAATTATCGGATGCGGTTAAAGCTATTGATATAACAGTTGAACCAACTGAAGATCAAGCTAAATGTGATCCTTATTTTGGTTATGATGCAAAAAAATGGGTTAAATATGCAAATTCATTGCGTATGCGTTTGGCTATGCGTTTAAGTAATCTGAAAGATAAAGATTCTGAAATGTACAATAAGGCTATAGCACAATTTAAGGATGCAGTTTCTGATTTGAGTAAGACTATCAGTGAAGATGTTGATATTATGGAAATTGTACAGAATAATGGATGGGATGATTACTCAGGACCATATACAAGATCTTATAATCAACATTGTTTGTCAGGAACTTTAGCTAACTTGATGACTAATTTGGGAGGTATTTCTATTCAAACTCAGCGTCCTGATATTGATTCTAAATATATTAAACCTGCGAATTATTTAGGAAAGCGTTTTGAAAAACATTTTGTGCAGAATACTGATAATCCAACTAAGGGATATTGGTTAGATGGTCTTCCTGAAAATTTGGATCCTCGTGCATTAAAGTTGTATTATCTGCCCTATGATTCAAAAGCTGATAATATGATTGATATCGATACAGAAGTAAAGAAACTGAAAGGGACTTTTGGATTAATATCTTTTGAAAATGATAAAGATACAATTAAGATAGATGGTACATATTGTTGGAATGGTATACCTGCAGGAACAACAACAAGTTTCTCTCCCTCTATGTCCAAAAATGAATTGGCTAATAGTAGTAGTGCACGTTTGAATAATTATCCAATTTTGGGTTCTCAGGCAAGAAATGCAGAGGAAAAAATGGTTTATTTTGGTCCATGGGAAACATATTTTCTTATTGCAGAAGCTTTGGAACGCCAATGGATTACTTCTGGAGATGTGAAAGGTATTACAGCTGAAGAAGCCTATAATAAAGCTATTGAGTTAAGCTTTATACATTTTGGCGTTTCTGAATATTACGAAGATTATATTAAATCTGAAACTTATAATCGTATTGGAACTTCTGTTGCATACACTCATACAACTCCAGCTTCTGCTGAAACTATGCAGTATATTGATGGCTATACGAATAAAAATGTGACTGTACAATATCAATATCCTGATGGTTCTCGTACATTATATGGCGGTCAATTAAATGATCATTTGTCTAAAATATTTACCCAAAAATATATAGCTCAATTGCCATATCTAGTACAAGAATGTTGGTCTGATTATCGACGTGTTGGTTTACCGTTCTTTGATATTCCGGCAAACGAAAAAATGATGACTGGTACAGATATGACTGAATGGAAGCCAGACTCATGGACTTCTGGACAAAAATGGCAGTATTATCCACAACGTATGAGATATCCTACGACACTTGATAATGCTAATCCAACAGAATATAATCACGCGTTGGAATTGCTAGGTGGTGCTAATACTACTATGGTTCCATTGTGGTGGTCGATGGGGGCTATTAAATAATTATATAAATTTATCAAGCTAAAAAATTAAGAAATCTCCTTGTTTTACCTCATTTTATATTAAAATAAGGTTAAAACAAGGAGATTTTCATTTATTATAAGGTCAGTGAGTACGAGATATCAAATTTTTGTTTAATTTTAAAGATAAGAGCTATGAAATTTTTTTACATATCCTTGTTGTTAGCAGCAATGCTGAGTATGATTGCTTGTAGTAATGAACTGGAAAAAGACAAAGCAGAGGTAGCAGGCTTACTTATTTCAAAAAATGATGCTTATACACTTGCAAAAGAGCATCTCAAAAATAAACCATTGACCGAAATTGATATTTACAGAACAGTAGAGATGCTTCCTGCACATACAAAAATAATATCAGTGGGAAACGAAGATATTATATCTCCAGACTGTGATTCGTGGTTATTCTTTGTGGATGAAATGCCTTTAATAGCAAACTGGGAACATCCTTGTAAATATATTTTTGTAAATGCTATTGGTAAAGTATATGTGTATGAAAGGACTATGTTTCCAACAAAGCCTTCCATGGAACAAATGGAGTTACTGAATAAAGCAGATGTTTGGAATGAATATGAAGGGAAGCCAATCGTTCATGATATACCGAAAAACTATTCTAGGTCTACTTCTTCTGAGCATTTGTATGCCGTAATAATTAGTGGAGGAGGAGATAAGTTTAACAATCACATCAGGTATTGGAATGACTGCTCCTTTATTTATAAAACTTTGGTGAACCAGTATGGATACAATCCTGCAAATATATATGTGCTGATGTCTGATGGTACAAATCCAGGTATAGATACCAGCTCTGGTACTTCTTCTAATGTTGACTTAGATGATGATGGTATTGCTGATATTGACTATGCTGCTACAAAATCGAATGTTATTAATGTATTCAATCAATTGGCAGATAAATTAACGGAAGAAGATTATCTATTTGTTTATACTATTGACCACGGTGGACTGGATTCTTCCCGTAATGAATCTTATCTTGTTTTATGGAACGGTATGTATATATACGCTAATGAATTTTCTGAGTTAGTGAAATCAGTGAATACTCAAGCTACAAATATAGTAATGGGACAATGCAATAGTGGAGGATTTATAGATTATTTTAAGAATAGTCCTAACATTTGCATATCTACAGCCTGTGCTAAAAATGAATATTCTTTTGCCATGACTGGTGGATTGTATGATGAATATGTATATTACTGGACGAATAGCCATGTAAACTTAGTTGGTGATAATGATAGGAATACGTTTGTGAGTGCATCGGAATCTCATGTATATTCTGTTAGTAGAGATAGCAGAAATGAAACTCCTCAGCATTATGCTGGTACGGATTGTTTGGCGGAAAAACTTGCATTGTCTGGCAAGATAAAGTATTCTTATGGAAACCTTATTGATGGATATTGTGTTATAAATTCTGTGCAAAAAGAATTTTATCTTGTGGATAGTAAACCTCATGAACCTGAATTTGGAGTGCATCCTGGTGATAAAATAAATATTTATTTGACTAGTCCAGATATTGGTGTGTATAGTTTTAGTTGGTCTGTTGTGGAAGGAGGAAATTTATGTTTTTTTAATAAGAGTAGTAAAATGGCACATTTGGAGGTCTATTCATCAGCATCGTTAGGTACTCGTATAAGAATCAAGGTAGAAGCTGATATACCTGCTAGTGATTATTATATTTGTCAGTATTTGAATTTTTATGTATACTAAATAGACTTTTGTTGGTCATTTTATATAATTTATAGTAAAATGCTTGATAATTTTTCTGTGTTAACAATTTATTAAAACTCATTAGAATGACGAAAAAACTTATTACAATTTTGTTCGCTGCTCTTTATAGTACAATGGCTCCTGTAGTGGCGCAGCAAGCATCTACTAATTCTTTGGATGCACAGAAGGAAAAAAGAATGGAGTGGTTTGCAAATGCCAAGTTAGGTATTTTCATCCATTGGGGTATTTATTCTGTAAAAGGAGTTTCTGAAAGTTGGTCTTTCTTCAATAAGTATCTGCCTTATGAGGAGTACATGAGTCAGAAAGATGGATTTACTGCTTCTAAATATGATCCTAAAGCATGGGTTGACTTAATAAAAGAGAGTGGTGCACGCTATACAGTTATTACAACCAAGCATCATGATGGGATGGCTTTGTGGGATACAAAGGCGGGAGAACTCAGTACTGTAAAGTGTACACCAGCTAAACGTGATTTAATAAGTCCTTTTGTGAAGGAAGTTCGTAAGCAGGGATTGAAGCTGGGATTTTACTATTCATTGCTGGACTGGTCGCATCCTGATTATCCAAATATGACACGTACGGAGGTTCGTTATAAAGATGATTCTGTAAGGTGGCAGCGTTTTGTAGATTTCAATATGGCACAGCTGAGTGAATTGAATAAAACCTGGAAGCCTGATTTGTATTGGTTTGATGGAGACTGGGAACAAACAGCAGAAGCTTGGAACTCTAAAGGTATCGTTGATTTGTTGAGATCTGATAATAAGAATGTAATTATAAATTCACGTATTCAGGGATATGGTGATTATGCTACACCCGAGCAGGGAGTTCCTATTGTTCGTCCTGAAGATAAGTATTGGGAGCTCTGTATGACTATGAATGATTCTTGGGGATATCAGCATACAGATACAAACTATAAGTCACCTTTTATCCTATTGCGTACATTTGTCGATTGTCTGAGTATGGGTGGAAATCTGCTGCTTGATATTGGGCCGAAGGAAGATGGTACAATTCCTGAAGAGCAGGTCGCTATTTTAAAAGAATTTGGTCGTTGGACTAAAAAACATAAAGAAGCTATCTACGATACTCGTGCTGGTATTCCGACAGAGCACTTCCAAGGATATACAACTTTAAATAAAGGTGGAGATATCTTGTATCTTTATTTACCATATAAGCCTAATGGACCTATCGAAGTAAAGGGATTGATGAATAAAGTTAATAGAGTGTGGGTTGTCGGTAATGGCTCCATGTTGTCTTATAAAGTGTATAACAAAAATTACTGGAGCGAGGTTCCTGGCAATTTATATATTGATGTACCAGAACACGTACTGGATCCACAGATAACGGTAATTGCTGTATTGTTGGATGGTCCGGTTAAGTTATATCGAGGAGCAGGTCAAGTAATTGAAAGTAATTAATAAAAATAACCATGAGAAAACAACTAGTATGTAGTGTGCTTGCGTTGGCTATGGGAGGACAACTTCTGGCGCAAAATTTGTATTCGAAGTATAAGCGTATGCTAACTTTGCCCGCAGGGTATGTATGTTATCGCGTAGATGGAAAAATTAAGGTAGATGGAAAACTGAATGAAGCTGACTGGCAGAAGGCACAGCCCACTTCTTCTTTTGTAGATATAAGTGGAGAAGGACTTGCTAAGCCGTGTTATGATACTTCTGCTAAAATGCTGTGGGATGATAAGTATCTTTATGTTGCTGCTACGTTGCAGGAAGATGATATTAAGGCGAAGCTGAATCAGCGAGATACAATTATTTACCATGACAATGATTTTGAAGTTTTTCTCGATCCGGATTGTGACGGGCAGAATTACTTTGAAATAGAAACTAATGCAAAAGCTGTTATATTTGATTTGATGTTGGATAAGCCTTATCGTTCTGGAGGAAATTTCATGATTCAGTGGGATTGTCCGGGACTTCAACTGGCTGTACATCGTGACGGGACATTGAATAACTCGAAAGATAAAGACAAACAATGGACTGTAGAGATGGCTATTCCTCATAAAGCATTGACTGTAAATTTCTCTAATCCTGGAGAAGCTGGAAAATATTGGCGTATTAATTTTTCACGTGTGCAGTGGCTGAAACCGGGACAGCGTGAAGAAAACTGGGTATGGATGCCAACTGGTAAAATTGATATGCATATGCCTGACAGATGGGGATTCTTGTATCTTTCAGATAAAGTTATAGGACAGGGTACTGATACGTTTAAATATCCTTATAATATGGCCGCATACAAATTATTGTGGGCAATGTTTTATGCACAGCAAGATTTTTATTCAAAAGAAAAAAGATACTTGCGCGAAAAAGAAAGCTTCTGCCTGACAGCTGCTGAACTGAATACTCTACCGGCAGGTACAGATATTTCAGTAGAGGCTACTACTCATAGTTTTCGTATCGCTATCAGTGTACCGGAAGAAAATGTACGCTATGTAGTAGACAATCTTAGCAAATTTACTTGCGAACCAATTACCGTACAAGAATAAATAAAAAATTCGAGTTCTTTGATTTATAAGAACTCGAATTTTATTAATCTGAAAGCATTAGAATTTAACATAGACATGAGAACAATCTTTATTCTTTTTTCTCTGCTGTTTACATTAACAGTAAATGCAGCCAGTCATAAGGAGCTGCCAGCTAAAGGTAACTTAAGCCTACAGGTATTTGATAATGCGAATGTGCGTTTTTTGCCTAATACATATCCAAGCTTTTCGGAAGCAGATAGTGATGGCATTATTCATTTAGTGAATGGGCGTATTATTTTGAAGAAAATCCAGATACCTGATTATCAAAGAGACGTGACAGTTAGTTTGAAGGTTACGGTAGCATCGAATGGGGACAGATGGGATAAATCTGGATCTTGTTTTGTTTTACCTAAGAATTCGGCTGTCAATTTGTTGAGTATAGCACAAGGGAAAAATAAATTTCCTGAGGTTGATAGTCTGAAATTAGAAAATATGGTTGGTATAATACCTGGAAAAAACTATTTGCCTACCATCGAATTGATGCGCTTTATGACACCGTTTGGAGTAGGACATTATAGTGAAAATGATGATTCTTTATCTAGCAAACGTCGTCCTGTATATATCCCTAAATGGGAGAAGTGCGTACAGTGGGAACAGGATATTACCGACTTGTATGCTGCGCTTAAAGGTGAAGTGTATGTTGGTATTTTTATTGATACTTGGACAGCAGAAGGATATATTGCCAGTATGGAACTGAATATTAAGGAAACTCCGATTGCATGTGAAAAACTAATACGTCGTCATGTAGAACCGTTGATGAATACGGTATATTATATTGGACAGTCGTATCCGGATATTTTTGCACGTAAATCTGTTTCTGCTGATTTTGTTCTTCCTAAAAATGCGAAGAATGTACGTCTGAAATATATTGTAACTGGTCATGGCGGTCATAGCGGGGGTGATGAGTTTGTCCAAAAGAAGAATATTCTTTCGGTAGATGGAAAAGAAGTATATAGTTTTATCCCATGGAGAGATGATTGTGCTTCATTCCGTCGTTTTAACCCAGCTACGGGAGTATGGCTTATAGAACGTCTTGCTGCTTATATTAGTGAAGATGGATATAAGACAAAAATGGTAGAGGAACCTTTAGCATCTTCTGATTTATCTCGTTCGAACTGGTGTCCTGGGTCGGACGTTGTTCCAGAGGAAATTCCTTTGAAAGAACTACAGGCTGGTAAACATACTTTTACTGTAAGTATACCCGATGCACAACCAGGAAATGGAGAAGAACTGAATCATTGGTTGGTTTCTGCTTATTTGGTATGGGATGAATAAATGAAAGAATCTGTATAATAAAAAATCCTCGGTTCAAAGAGCCGAGGATTTTTTATTATAGACTGGTAAGTGCATCGTAAGCATTCGGACAAATACATCTTTTACACTTTGAGGTT
>UMLC01047641.1_pt1 | contig 28265 bp, 26 predicted proteins | sample 1966451 | NCBI WGS metagenome assembly UMLC01 (sample SAMEA4836193, study PRJEB28245) | human gut metagenome | biome: gut microbiome; material: fecal sample | place: Denmark | collected 2008
ATGATGCCAACAGGGATTCCAATACCTAACACCAATGCAATCAAATAGATCATAGATCGCTTGGGAGACACTGGAATATCATCAGCTATCGCTTCATCAATAATCTTTGCATTATTCGCTGTAGCAGCTAGCGCGATCGCATTCTCTTCGCGTTTCTGTAACAACATCAGATACAAGCCTGCTTTAATCTCTTGCTGGCGGGCAATACTTACATAAGCTCGTTCCTGCCCCGGAGCATTACTGATACGACGAGAGTAGCGGCTCGCTTCACGGTCTAGGTTTGATTTAGTGATCATCAATCCCTGCAAAGTTCCTTCAAGGGTAGCCTGTACATTGGCTTTCATAGCACGGATGCTCGTATCCAGATTCACAATAGTTGGGTTATTTTCAGTTGATGTACGTAACAGACGTTTACGTTCCACCAACATTTCATTATAGCGTTCAATCGCACCAATCAAGGCAGCATCCTGTAAACCCACATTACTCGGCAATACTTCATATTCATTACCTCGCAGATACTTTCGCAAGTCATTCACCAAGCTGATTTGAGTACGGTTCTCCACACTCTTCTTTTCATACTCAGCATTACCGGCCAAGGCGATTTGAGCTTCACTCGTCAAATCTGTTATACCGGCATCACGCTTGAAAGTTTCTAAATCCGCTTCTGTACTACCCAATTCTTTTGAAATAATACTAATACGTTCATCAATAAACTCAGCTGTTTTCTGAGCAATTTCGTTTTTATCATTATTCGTATTGCGATTATACATTTCAAGCAATTGATTAATAAAATCCTGCCCACGCTGCAAACTGGAGTTTTCCAATGAAATCACAGCTACAGAAGTAGTCTTAGAAGTAGGTGCAATAGACAGGCTACTACAATAACTCTTTGCCACTCTCATCGGCTTGTTAATAGTCGCAGTTATATGGCGTACGTTCTTCTCTATCCGAGGAACTTTCGTCCCATCCTGCAAAGTGACCGAATCAACTTCCTGGAAGAAAGCCAATGTACCTTCGTCAGTCGGGAAGATAGCAGGCAGTTTCTCAAAATGCTTCTGATATCCCTTCTCACCTACAATAACATTCACATCCATACTACCTTTAGGCTGTAGTATCATTTCCACTACCATAGGAGAGCTTAGTTTCTCAGCCTCCTGAGGGGTCAAACTCACTTGGACTGGAGACGTCTTGTATAAACCTTTAGCAGGAAATTCATCCTCATCTGCATAAGTTATATACAGGTTTAATTGATTAACAACCTCTTTTACAAGTGTTTTCGAACGTAGTACTTCCAACTCGTTATCAATATTCTTGGAGGAAGTCATAAGACCGCTTAATCCCATATCTTCCAACTCCGAAGAAAGTCCTGCACCTCCGCCTTTCTTCTCATCTTTTATTAGGACGGTGGCTGAAATATTATAAATGGGGGTAGCCCAATGCAGATAAAACCATGCACCAACAAGGCATAGCAACACTGCTCCTACAAACCAAGGCCAATGAATAATGTATTTAAAAAGTAGTACCCGGAAATCGATCTGTTCCTCAGTCATTTCACGTTCCTTACCGTTTTGATTTTCTTCCTTCATAACTCTTTCTTTTTATTTCAAGATATTAAACAATAAACTAGCAATAGAAACAAGGATTGAAGTAGCAGAGAACCATAAACTTGTACTATTTCCCACATCCGAATTTCGGGCTTTCGCTTTATTTGGAGTCACATAGATAATATCATTCTGCTGCAGATAGTAATAAGGAGAAAGAATAGTCTCTGCCTTGTTCAAGTCCAACGGAATAATTTCCTGCTTGCCATTGGCATTCTCCCGTATCAATTTAACATCATCACGCAGACCATATACGGTCATATCACCTGCCATAGCCAAAGCCTCCAGGATATTCACTTTTTCATTGGAAATCGTAAATGTACCGGGACGGGCAACTTCACCAATCACGGAAATCTTATAATTCACCATACGTACCGTCACAATAGGCGTTTCCGTAATATAAGATTTCAACTTTTCCACGATCATCTGTTCAGTAGCCTTCTTTGTCAATCCACCCACATGAAGTTCACCTAGCACAGGGAAATTGATATTACCTTCGTTATCCACTAGGTATTGTTGCAAAACAGGCTGAGTAGTTGTATAACCCAAAACAGCATTATTCTGTGTAGCCACTGTCAAGTTGAAAGGTGCGGCCAATTCAGGACTGGTACATGACACCACTATCGTCAGCAAATCCTTGGGCATGATCTTGGCATCATAAAGCTGTTCGTTCTGGGTACTGTACAAAACGACCTCAGCATCCTGAAGATAAGGTACTTTTTTATAAGACTGGCAGGCGGTAAACAGAAAAGCTGCCAATACGTAATAGCCTAGTTGTTTCATTCTCTTCATATATTTCTTTATATTGTTTTTTATTCTATCTTTATTAAAATTCAATCACTTTTTATCTTTTGCATTTCCTGACTCATTGTACGCCCCGTCTTTTGCTTCAAAAATAACAGAAGGCTCTACAACATGTATCGTATGCCATACCCCTGCAGGTATTTGGATACCGAATTTACCTTCTGTAGGAGATAGTATTTGACGTGCAACTTCTATAAAACTTTTTCGTCTTATCACATCATCACAACAGGAAGTTGTTTCATAAGCATATTCATTCACTTCTTCATAGATAATTTCTTCTAATTTACCAACAAGACATATTACAGTTTCCGCCGTCTTTTCATGTCGATGAATAGGCACCTCTGTTCCTGGTTGCAAAGCGTTGAGCATACGTTGGCTGGTATCGGCAGATGAAGTGCGCAAGTCGAAGTTCTGACGTAAACGCGGATTCTCCATAGCCTGTTCTAATAATTTTCCCAAAAATTCTTTATCAAAATCCATAACTATTATTTTTTCAATGATACGAGATATTCCTCATGTAAATGATAGTATTTTTTTATAAATAAGATGTAAGCAATAGCCAATACAACCAATGTAGTAACCAAATACAGCCAATGAGCAAGCACTGTATTGGGACAGAGATAGATAAATCCAAGAGAAATCACTAACTGCATAACCGTATACAGCAATGCAACTTTTACATGCCCCACTTTCAACTCATTAGCCATAATCTGATAAGCATGCTTACGATGTGCCTCGCCCAAGTTCTCGTGCAATATAATACGATGTACGATAGTCAGACAGCCATCCACACCATATACCAACAGGAATATCAGCCAAGTAATATCTGTTGTCTTGATCATCACATTACCTAACAGAAACAGTATGATAAAAGCAATACCAATAGAGCCGACATCCCCTGCAAAGCATTTCGCTTTACCCTTCGGACGGAAATTGAAAATACAAAACACCAATGAAGCAAGAATTGTTGATATGATCAAACTCTGTTCTACAAAAATACCATCCATATTCACCAAAGCCAACGGAATCAATACAGCCAAAGAGTATCCTGCTGTGATACCATTGATTCCATCCATGAAGTTTATCACATTCGTGGCACCGACATATACTATTAGCGCCAACAGTATAATCCACCACATTGACCAATGCAATATGCCGAGCTGATAGAATGCCATTGCAGCAGCTGCAAATTGAGTGACCAATCTTACAGAGTCCGGTAACGAATGGATATCATCTACAAAACTCACGCCTGCTACTAATGTCAAGCCGACTAAGAACCAAGGATATTGAAATCCCCAAAAGGCGCTCCCAATCCATACGCCAATCAAAAAGATTATACCTCCGCCACGCAATACAATCGTAGAGTGTGATGAACGTTCGTTGGGTTTGTCAATAATGTTAAAGTGGTCAGCCACCTTGAAATAGCATAACTCTAATGCCAATAGAATCACAAAAATGATTCCGTAAGTCAAGTATGCATTCATAATCATTCTACTGCTTAAAACTTCTAATAGTGTCCATCAATCCATCCTTCGCTCTTACCGGCATCCGCGTAATGCCAAGAGCAGCCTTGATCTTGGCATTACTCACTACATAGTTTTCTGTAAGCTTCTGCATTCGAAGAGGATTGAGTGGAAGATGAAACCAACCACCCACTTTTGCAACTCCATTCATCAGACCTTTCGGAATACACCATATATGAGCTTTCTTACCAAGAGCCTCACAAATAACTTGAATGAGTTCATTAGTTGAAAGAGCTTCATCGTCTCCCATATGGTAAATCCCTGAAGGTACATTCTTTGTTAAAAATCCTTCAATTACTACACAGAGATTTCCAATACTGGTAAACGACCGGCGATTCTCAAAAGCACCAAGAGGCCATGGAATCCCCTTGTTCACTACTCCATAAAGAAGATTGAGGTTACCCTTGTTTCCAGGACCGTGAATCATACAAGGGCGTATAATGTACACCTTCTTCCCTTTTATAATAGAGTCGCCATCATCAAAATTGTGATAAGGACGTTCGAGAGCTTCAGGTGCGAAATGCCCGATTATATAATCTTCCGCTTTAATTTTACTCTCTCCATAAGGACCTACGGGAGTGGGAACACATTCTTCTGTGAGGCACTTTCCTTCCACTTTGTCGGAAGCACTCTTTACCGTAGAGAAAAATATAAATATTTTTACAGATTCATTGAAAAGATACCAATCAAAAATACGTTGAGTAAGCCCTGTATTTACTTTGAAATACACATCCGCCGCACTCTTGTTGCGAGTATCATGGGCCTTACCCGCAAGATGAATAACAGCATCAATCTGTGGGAAATCAATATTACCCAGATCGTTCCATAAAAAAGTCTTTACTATACCTTCCTTCTCAGGCGCCACAATGTCCAGACCATATATTGTATTCTCAGGCGCGAGTGCCTTCACTAAATTAGAGCCGACGAAACCGTGGACTCCGGTGATAAGGATGTTCATAACTAAAACTCTTTAACTAATTCCAGATATCGGTCACATATCTGTGGCCATGTATAATTATCTTCGACGATTTGACGTGCAGTTTTACCTTGAACTTTCAGTGTGTTAAAATCCTTTTCAATCGCTATCATATTAGCGATAACTTCCTCCACATTATTCACAGTACTCCAAAGCCCAATCTTATATTTTTCAAGTACCTCTTGAATTGATGGAATACGTGTGACGACAGGAATTTTACCATATGACATTCCTTCCAACAATGCTATCGGAAGGCCCTCTGACGAAGACACAAGGCAATACGCCATACAATTCTTAAGCAATGCCATTTTAGCATCTCCATATACAATACCAGGAAAAATAATATTTTTACAACCCTCTGCACGTTCAACAATGGTACGACCGTAAGCACTGTTAACATCTCCACCGATAACTAACTGATAATCTGCATGATTATGCTGTTTAAATGCGTCAATCAGAACCTCATAGTTTTTAATCGGATCAATGCGACCAATAGTCAGAAAGAATTTACTAACTTGTATTCCATTCTTTTCAAGAATATCCGTATTCAATTCTCTATCTACAGGCAGGAATACCCCACAAGGAAGAACCTTACAACTTTTGTGATACCTGTTGTACACCTCTTTTGCTTTAGTACAGCTAACGGTAACCACATTTTTAGTGAAAGCCAAAGCCAACCTCATTGAAGCCATAAGAAGTTTCTTCATCATCTTTCCATGTTTCGGGCTATCTTCCGCAAGGCTATGAATAATAGCACTTGATTTCATACCAAACAAACGTACAATCAGTGAAGGAATTACTGAGAATGTAACCGTTTGATACATTACCATATCTATTTCCTTCCTATGCTTGATCAAATATGGTAATGATTTTAGATACAAAACAGGAATGCTGGTCATCGTATTTCCCCAAGTCCTATACTGCTTAATTTTCACCCCTTTGTAATCAGTTACCTTATTGCACGATCCAAAACTCATCACAAACGACTCAAAGCCTCTTTTCTTCAGTTCAAGAGCCAAATTATAAGTATATGAGTTCACTCCGTTCGGTTCCTCATGTGCACCTATGAATATTGTTCTCATCTATTATTTTCCCTCTATCAAATCCAAATATCGTTTCTCAAAAATCTCCATAGAATAGTTCTCGCGAAGATTCTGATTGCTCCTCACTCCCATTGTATTCCTGAGTTCTACTGAATCAAGCAACTTACATAAAGAAGTAGTTAGTCCCGTAACATCACCAATTGGATGCAAGTAACCATTCACACCATCAATTACTAAATGATCATTATCTCCAACGTTAGTAGCAACCACTGGCAAACTCCAATTCAAAGCTTCCATAATACTATTGCTTGTACCCTCAAATAGACTAGTAGATATATATATGTCGGCATTACGTTCAAGTTCTGATACATTATTCGGTTTGATATGGATATCAGTTCTATCCTTGATACCATACAGTTCAACCCATTCACGAATCTGCGCTTCAAGCACTCCATAGCCAACAATACAGAGACGATAATCTTTCCTATCAAGCAATGAAATACTTTTAATAAGAGTTTCGTAATCTTTTTGAGGATCGAAGCGACCAACTGTAATGATTGTCCTTTGAGAATGATTGTCTCTTATAATTGGTTCGGCAATATCCGGGAAGCAATTAGGAATGACAATATTCTTGTCTTTCCGAAAACCTAACTTCTCAAAATAATCAGCCCCAGAATAACAGTTGTAAATGGTCGCTGTAGCCCAATGATTATGAGCCCATTTCTCCATCAACATCTTACTCTTTGGAAGCCTTGAGTTACGTATACCATTATATACACTAATTCTTAATCTCTTGCCTAGAAATGAACCAAGAAAATCTGGCATTGTCAGATAGTTGAGAAGCACATCAGTATGAGATTCCTTCAAAAGTTCTCTAATCCGTATAGTCTTTAAAAGCATGCTGCCGTTCAGTCGATGAACCTTAACTGAGCTCTCGGCTAACAAATCCACATTTCCTTTATATTCAGTGTGACCGCCATTAAGCACAATCAGATTTACATCCGTATGTTTTGAAAGCTGAATCGCAAGCAATACAGCCTGCTTCTCTGTCCCTCCAGAATCTATTGTCGAAACTAATATGGAGACCTTCTTCATTATCATTTATTTTATTAATGTTCACGATCTTTAATGTACCTTGCAGGATTCCCAGCCCATACCTGATAAGGCGGAATGTCTTTTGTCACTATACTTCCTGCACCTATTATTGCTCCCTTGCCAATAGTTACAGAATTACAAATGATAACATTTACACCTATGAACACATCATCTTCAATATGAACTTCACCGATACGAAACATTCTTCCTAAACGCGATGGATCAAGATAGTGGGTTAAAGCAGTAATGGGAACATTGTTACCAATAAATATTTTATTTGGTGCAACAGTATCAATGCCTACACTACCATATATCAGTTCATCATTTCTCTTGCGAGAATAGTCTTACTGAAATTCTTAACATACTCCCCTTATCCACTTATTACTTTGGTAAACAGAAGCTGTGTTTGTTATAATTCTTCCACCATTAATGATATAACTCTTAGTAATCAAGCAATAATTACAATTACCCTATCTAATTTTTCTTCAAAGCCTTCTCACAAAATCTATTCACCCAATAAGCCAACGCTGTTCCAACAATGATAACCAAAGCATAGTGTAAATAGCAACCTTTATTCACTGGCGATTCATAAATCCAAGGTAAGTATACAATAATCCAAGAACCCACGATTCCATTAAACAAATAAGATTCTAAAGATATTTTACCAAAAAAACTAAGTATATTCATAAAAGTCTTTCCACTGTAGCAAAACAATCTGCAAAGTAAAGGGACAAATGAAAATACCAAAAAGCCAGGCCAATACCCAAAATGCAAATACTTCATCATAATAACAAGAAATAGTGGAACAACTATCATCCACAGAAACGAAATACACTTTTCCTCTTTAGCCATAGGAGCCAACATAAAACCAATGAAAAATGCAGGAAGATGAACAAGCACATGTCTTACATTTTCTATAAATTGTGCTAGGCCCACATTTGGGCATTCAAAGTGCAAACTCGAAATGCCCACTATTATAATAACAATAACCAGCGTGTAATATACCGGATTTTTTATCTTTTTACATATCGCATCGTGAACCGGGGTAATAGCATACAACGGTATAAGCATTGCAATATACCAAGCTCCTTTATGTTCAAGCCAATAACTGATTGTGGATATATTAAGTACAGCTTCCGCAATAGTTCTGCCTCTCATCACAGCAAGAATATTTCCGATGCCTGCAATGATAAAATACGGGACCAAAACACGCCTATATCTTCTTATATACCAGCACTTTACCCCCCCACGATTATTTGCTTCATTATCAATACTTTTTAATGAATACCAAAGGCCCAAGCCACTCACAAGAAGGAAAATATCCACTCCTACGGAGGCAAGCCCGCAGAGCGACTCCATCCACCTTGGCATCACAACACCATTGCCAACAGAATGACCAAATATCACTAAAAGCGTGGCAATCCCCATTAGTTGGGTACGGTATTTACTAATATCGTTTACGTTAAATTGAGACATTGTTTACAAATACACTATATTTAAATTACTATGATATTTGAAGCTGGTCTACTACATGCTCCGCAAACAACTTCCTTGCATTTATACCAATGCGATATTTTTGATAATTTTGCTGACCATTTATTGCAATATAGTCATACTTACCTATTTGAACCTCTTTGATAATATTCTCGAAATCTGAAAAATCCCAATTTATCGGAATATAGGTTTCAAATGGTTTGTATAAGTCAGGATAGGTAACGCAATGCTCCATAGAAGGCTTCAACAGAATTGCCCTATTGTAAAACGCTTCAAAATCTCTCAGACAACACTCTCCCCATCCGAATGGAGATGCAATCGACTTAGAGTGTTTAAGTTCCTCCAAATACTCTTCTCTTGATATTTTCTTATATACATCAGGATGTGTGATGTCCCTAAGATTCATTATCAATTCAAGCATTTTTTTACGTTGGTAACCAACTACATCGCCATACACTTTTGGGTTTGACCCTCCGTAATGAACATCAATAGTCCGTTCTGAATCACTCTCAATAACATTAGGGTCTGCAAACTTAAAAGGATGCTTATATATCCAAGTCTTTCCACCCATTCTGTCATAAAAAGCAACATTCCATGAAACACGCAATTTGTGAAGATATTCTTTTAGAGCTGTATGATAATGAATCGAAGCAAGAGATTCATCTGTTAATCCCAACTTTTGGTGGTAATAATCAGAATAGAGACGGGCACAATAAAACTCATTTGTATAAAGATTGGTATCCTTCAGCAGTTGTTTTTTGAAATACAAATCCACATAAGGTAGAACATCAAAAAGACATGTTCCTGTACTATCTGCTGTATCTAGCCAACACAACAATTTGCATTTCTGTTTTAAGGATTTTACGAGAGCTATTCTTTTTTCAGAATTTTGGCCAATAATGGATTGAGAATGATGAAAAGCCAGGAAAACTATATCAAAACGCCCTATTGTATCCCACTTCAACTTTATTCCCTCATAAGGAACTTTTGTAGATTTAGGGTAAGGAACATAGTCAAAAATGCTGGCATATTTTATCTTATATCCTAAATCGTGAAATTCATTGCGAGCCCACATCATGGCTTTCAGCCAACGATAGGTATTGAACGTACCATCATAAATGAGCGTTATTGTTCTCATAAGTTTTACTTCGCTTTTTCTAGATACTCCTTCAAACTCATCAGATTCTTGTCCTTCTCAGAGATAATCAAGTTATCGATGCCACCGATCTTCTCGAAAGGCCATTCGATGGCCATATCAGGATCGTTGTACATGATGCCAGCATCTCCCTCGCTATAAAACACTTCTCCACACTTGTAGCTGACTACAGAGTCCTCAAGTACGAGATAGCCATGACCGAAGAACTGAGGAATGTAGAGAGTCTTCTGATTCTCACCGGTAAGGTCGAAACTTTGCCACTTACCAAAGGTAGGAGAGTCTAGTCGGAGATCGATGATTACATCATACACATGTCCGCTGATGCATCGGACAAGCTTTGCCTGCTGCTTCACAAACTGAAAGTGCATTGCGCGGATCACACACTTCTTAGAGATAGTGTAGAATACTTCCTTCAACTCATGCTCAATGCCGTTAGCCTTGAACATATCAATATTATAATCCTTGACAAAGCCACCACGTTCGTCGGTAACGTAGAAGGGAGTTATCTCGTAGGCTCCCTTCATTTCAAGCTCCTTGAATTCAAATTTCTGAATCATTCTTGTAAAAGTTTAATAGGGTAAAAGGTTAAAGAGTCTTCAACCAATCAATGGTCTTGTTGATACCATTATCAAAATCAGTAGAGACATACTCGCCAACAGTTGCCACAAGGTCACTATTGTCAAACATCTCCATCGAGTACTTGATGCCATCGTCTGGACGGATGCCCACACCTACCTTGTCTGCACAACCAACAAGTTCACCAATGCGAAGGAGATATTCTTTTAGGATGCGAGGGCTACCAGAACCGATATAGTAGAATGCCTTATTGGTATCGTTGGCACCAAGACGATATACTGCCTCAATGAGATCATCCACATAAATGAAGTCATATGGCTGAAGAGCAGGTCCAAAAGTTGCTTCCTTACCTGCCATCAACTCACCCAAAGTATAGCTCACAAGGTTTCCGGTCTTGTTGCCTACGCCATAGATATTCGAGAACTGCATCCATACAAACTGCTGTCCGATGTTTTTGCAGTAGTCCTCAAGGATGAGTCGGCAAGCATGCTTTGCCACACCATACATCATACCGCCAGAGGTTTTCTCCAAATTAGAGAGGCTGAAGGTTGCATTCTCTGCTACGGTACCTGCACAAAGATATTTTTTCACATTGAGTTGCTTGCTGATGTTGACACAATCCACTGCCATCTGAATATTTGCAAGTTGAACGGTAGGATCTGCCTTATCGGCACCATTCACACCTCTCCAAGCCAGATGATAGAAAGCATCATACTCGCCAGCTGGTATCTTCTTAGCAAGTGAAACGTCTACTCCAGACTCAATCTTTGTAATGAACTCCAACTCAGGCAAACGGTCGCCTGCAAAAGTTATATCTACAGCAACCACATTAACGCCATTCGCCACCAACTTCTTGATGAGCGAACTGCCGATAAAGCCATTGCCGCCTGTCACTATTACGTTCTTCATGTTCATTTACGCATTTAGGAATTCTGCAATCTGCTTATCCATACAAGCACGTACATCGCCACCAGCAAGCCAGATCTTGCTCCACTCAACAATTTTATCCATTGCCTCACCAAGATTCCAACGTGGAGTCCAACCGAAAGTAGCCTTCAGCTTTGAGCAGTCAAGTTTGAGGAAGTTTGCTTCATGAGGACCACCATCGTACTTGTTCACCCACTTCATACCTTCGCCCCACTTGCTGACAAAGAGATCAACGAGCGCTCCTGTTTGGAAACAATCGACATCATCAGGACCTACATTGTAGTAGTCAGCATACTTGCTATCGTCATACTGTTTCATAACAATCACAAGGTAAGCATAGAGAGGCTCCAATACATGCTGATAAGGACGAGTAGAATAAGGATTGCGAACAACAATATCCTCATGTTTTGCAGCCGCACGAATACTATCAGGAATGATGCGGTCTGTGGCGAAGTCGCCACCACCAATCACGTTGCCTGCACGAGCAGTAGAGATAGGGATAATTGGCAATCCGTCCTTATCGGTGAAGAATGAGCGCTTGTAGGAATGGGTAACAAGCTCTGAGCATGACTTAGAATTTGAGTAAGGATCATAGCCATCCAACTCCTCGTTTTCACGATAGCCCCAGCTCCACTCCTTGTTGAAATACACCTTATCGGTAGTCACATTGAGGAAAGACTTCACACAATTACTTTGTCGCACACATTCAAGGATGTTGACTGTACCCATCACGTTGGTTCCGTAAGTGTAAGCAGGATCTTTGTATGAATCACGTACGATAGGTTGAGCTGCAAGGTGAAGTACAATCTCAGGTTGTGCTTCATTGAAAGCCTTCTTGAGTGCTGCCATATCGCGAATGTCGCCAATCACAGAATGCACATCACCCTCGATATTGGCAATCTTGAAGAGCGAAGGCTCTGTAGGTGCTTCCAACGAATAGCCTGTTACGATAGCACCAGCATTAGCAAGCACCTTACACATCCAAGAGCCCTTGAAACCAGTGTGACCTGTCAGAAACACACGCTTGCCTTTATAGAATTCGTATATATTTTCCATTGTTAAATGTTAACTTATTAACTACTACCTTTGCTTTATTTTGCATAATCAGGGATGTCTGGAACAGAACGATCCCAACGCTTCCAAGGAGCCTTGTCTTCTGCAAGAAGTTTCTCAAGAAATGACTTCTCGCGAATGTTATCCATACATTGCCAGAAGCCAGTGTGAACGTATGACATCAGTTCGCCCATTTCTGCCAATTTCACAAGAACGGTCTTCTCAAAGACGCAAGTGTCCCCCCCCTCAAGCATATCGAACACCAAAGGTTCGAGAATCATATAACCAGCATTAATAGGAGCACCATCTGCAGCATTCTTCTCACGGAACGCACGTACAGCCTGATCCTTGGTGATATCCAGTATGCCCTTATCCTGCGCCATCTTGACTGCAGTAAGGGTAGCGAGCTTACCATGGCTCTTGTGGAACTCGATGAGCTTGTCAATCTCCACATCACACACACCATCGCCATAGGTCATGAAGAAAGGTTCATTGCCAACATACTTCTGGATGCGCTTAATACGCCCACCGGTCATGGTGTTGTATCCCGTATCGACCACAGTCACCTTCCATGGCTCCATATTGGTCTGGTGAACGGTCATCTCGTTCTTACCATTACGGTAATCGAAGGTGACATCGGAGTTGTGCAGGAAGTAGTTAGCGAACCACTCCTTGATATACTCCTGCTTATAGCCAGCGCAGATAATAAACTCAGTATGCCCATAGTAAGCATACTCTTTCATGATGTGCCAAAGGATAGGCATGCCACCTATCTCAATCATTGGCTTTGGTTTGAATTGAGATTCCTCAGAGATGCGGGAACCGAAGCCTCCGGCGAGAAGAACGACTTTCATAATATACTCATTATTTATACATCAAATTAATAATCTTCAATACTTCTGTTGAACTATTAAACTCCTTCATGGCTACCTCTTTTCCTACAATGGCAACAGAATCATTTTTTTCCGGATTTGCAGATACTTCCATCATCTTATCAGAGATGCAATCGATATCCCCCGGTTTGGCTATAAAGGCGCTGACGCCATCCTTCAGGAAGTCTGTGATATTACCAACGTCAGTAAGTACAACAGGTCTACCTGATAGTAAGTATTCACCCAATTTAGTGGGGAAACCGTACTTAGCTTGAATATTGTCTGGACGAGCAAGAACAAGCATTTCTGCATCCACGAAATACTGCGGAATAGTGGTAGGAGATACAGAATCTGTAAATACCACACTATCCAAAGCCTTGGATAGTCTCAGATACTCTTCATACTCCTGCTTTTGTTCCTGCGAAACGATTGGTCCAATGATATAGAGTTTTCTATCACTATACTTCTCATGATATCTGACAAAAGAAGCAATCAAGTCACCTACACCATCCTTACTATCCTTGTTTACATTTCCACAATACGCTATGTATTTCTCCGCTTTAGGGTTACGTTGAACGCCTTCAAAGCGCTTTGGATCCACTATCATATTGATGACATGAACCTTATCCGGACTGACCCCATAATCAACAAAGTACTGCTTCAAATTGCCTGAGATAACGAAGACTCCGTTCAATTGTTTCCACAGTCTCTTGTAGTATCTCCACGGATAAGTCCTCGGCTTGAACAAATCGGGACATTCTGTCACTTCAAAATAGGTCTGCTTACGACTGAACCACACTAGGAATGGCAGATATTCAGCTGCACCATACAATAGCAATCTATCTTCTTTCTTCACATCTGCAAGCAAGAACCAAATCGTGGTGAAGAAAGATAAAAGTTTTGAGAGAACTTTACTCTCCACTTTACAAGGTCTGAGTCCTCTAATAGTTACACCATTTCTGGGTTGACAATTATTTAGGTCAAGCCTCAAGAACGCTACAATTTCGACTTCATATCCCTGTTCTGCAGCACTATTAGCGTATGCCAGTAATCTATTACTACTAGCAGAGCCATAACTGAAAATCCAGTTTAATATGTAGAATTTTCCTTTTCTATTCATTTATTCAATTCCCATTTTGATTTTGAGATTCTCTATCGCATTGACTCTTCGTTTGCTCTCACCTTTGAGCAATGAATAGTTATCTGATCGGTCTGCCTTCTTTACCGCAGGCATGCCGACTAACAAAACTTTACCCTCTGGAAAAGACTTTGTGACAACCGAATTAGCAGCAACAACGATATGATCACCCAGCACTTCACCACCAGTAATCTTTGCTCCTGTAGATAAAAGCAAACCTTTGCCAATCTTTCTGCCTGTATCGGTAATGCAAGTGAGGTATACAATACTGCGTATAGGCCAATCTTATTGGCATTTCCAACTACGATAATCCCACAGTGAGGAATTACCAATCCGTAATCACAGACACCATATCCGATGCTCAAACCGAGTTTACGAGATAATTCATTGATTATAAAAAAATAGCTCCACAGAATTACAATAAGAGTAATACTACACCTTTCTCATTGCCTTAAGGAACTCCATGATGTAATCTGGAGCTACAAGTTGCAATAACTTCTTGAGAGGTTCTTTAAAGTACCCTCTATTCATCATCATGTCTGCCTGAAAGTAAAAGTGGAAGTTATTGCGAGATATAATAGTGCCCATTTTTATCTATAATGTGTTGTCTAGAAAATCAATAAGCTTTTTGGTCACTTCTTTTGAACCAAAGTTAGCTATAGCATAGTCATACGCTCTTCCTGCCACTTCTTTTGCCTCTTGAGGATGGGATAGGATGTATCTCATCTTTTCTGCGTATGCGACATCATCGTAAGGCTCTACCAAGTAAACGGTATTGTTATCTTGCACATAGTAATGAATCTCTCCTACATTCGTCACTATTGCCGGTGTATGACTCATCATGTATTCTGCCAATTTCGTTGGAAAACCACCCGCCGCTCTCTTTGTAACAGGTTGAGACGTCACAAGAATTTCTGCATTTGCAAGAGTCTGTGGAACTAAATTATAATCTATTCTTCCTTTAATAAAAACTCTATTCCCTAATCCAAGTTCTGCAATTACTCCTTCAACAATACTTTTATCCTTGTCGTTAGGTGTACCATAAAGATATAAGTCAACATCGGAAAAATCATCGCATACTCTCTTAAAAGCTCTGATGATGTTATCAACATTATCTTTTGCTAACATCATATTCCCCATATAGCACATATACTTACGGGAAACTTTTTGCTTTACTATACCATCAAAACGAGCTGTATTTAAAATTGAGCATAGAATATACGTAGGCTTCTCACATACTAACTCATCGTAGAATCTTTGAAGAGTCCTTGTCATGAGAACTCTAAACGAAATGAACTGATAAACAAATTTGTATGCGAGTTTATAAGAGAAAGGAATTGCTGATTTCAGCCTCCTAATAGGCTCAGGAAACTCATCGCCAATAAATCCAATCTTGATTCCCATGATTCGCAACACTGGAACGAAAAAGAGGAGATATGTAGGATGGTCAAAGCTTAAGAGTATACAATCAAATTTTTCCTCTTTATGAGAATTCCTTATTTTCTTTATGGCATTCAAGAGAGACTTGGGCCTATCAACAAAAAGTTTATATAACTTGGACTTGTTCGTGTCCCTCTTGTGGGCATAAGTGTACTTAACACCTCCAACATAACCTGAAAGAGAATATGCATTATCACCTACCTTTGGCTGAAATATCACTACTTCTACCTTACATCCATTATCTACTAACCCCTGCCCATAGGATAATATTCTTATGGTAGGAGCCATCCCTTCAGGGAATGAATATGTGCAAAGAATTCCGATTTTATTCGTCATACGTGTATGTATTAAATGCAAAAAAATATAGAATCATAAAGAAAGGTGAATATGTAATTGTTTGTGAAAAACATAAGAGCAACAAGGATACAAAAACACATACATTCGCTCCCTTGTGACTATTACCTACATATACCTTTGTTCCTCTATATAACAAGTAGTAAAACACTATGGATAATGGAATGCCATAATACCTCATCAAATCAGTCAATCCATTTGGGCTACTTAAAAGTTCATCTCCAAAAACATTTGCAAGAAATGGACCAAAGCCAATAATCGGAGATTGCGTTATCTGATTCCAATGGTATGCAATGGCGCCAAATCTTGACCAAGTGGAGTCATCTGCTGATTGCTCAGCAATTTTTTCGGTCATAAAATCTAATTGCCCCACATAATATACAACAGCAAGCAGTATAACAGACAAGATGAATTTATAGCTTTTCTTGATGTTTGAAAAAAATATATATCCGACAAACAATACAGCCGTAGCTACATATCCAGTCGTAGAAAAAGTTGTTAGATTCGTAAGTAGCAATACAAGACTCTTCTTCGACATAATATTTTCTTTGAAATAGAAAAGATTAATAGCCAATGCTAGTGTTATATAAATGGTAAAACGCCCTGGCTCCCAGAAGGGACCTGGATTTCGCATAAGACCTTTAAAATCTTGGGGGATACTAAATATGTATAGTGTATCTACAATATTTGTATTGTTCTCAATATTATCCCAACCTAAAAGAGGGAATTGTGATGCAATTGACCGAAGAAAGGATAATCCCAGTGGAAACAAGCAAATTACCCACAATACCAAGCAAACCTGTGAAATGAAACAAACTAAATCCAAATATACTTTTACAAACTTACAGCAAATTATCTTAGCAAATATAGCACAAACTAAGAGTAAACATGTTGGCTTAATAAGATTGACAATGGCTCCACCAAAATTCACCATTTGTAAGAAATGAACAGATAAAACAACACCAATTAGCAGAATTGTCGAATTTGAAAGTTTATAATCTCGTTGAAAAAAGATGATTACAACGATTGGCATCATATACAACATCCATTCAAGAAAAAGCCCATAGGTGAAGCCTCCTCCCGACCATAGAATTATGAACAGAAGAATAACATATTCATACCACTTTGTCTTGTCGTTATATGTGGTTATTTGTTCCATATCCCCGTTGCAGTTTGGCTGATGAGTTTATTGCATTGCAGTTGAGACCATACGTAATTCAGCGCAAATACAATAGCATTTGCTATTAACACTCCAGACAAGCCACATAAATTGCCCAAAAATATTGCAAGCGGTACATAAATGATTGCAATTATTCCTGTCAGTATTATTTGCGCAAATACTTTTCCTGTTCCATTAATAATAGTTCCATAGACTTTGTACAGCATTTCAAATGAAATATACAAGAATATAAGACCTGTGGTTGAATAACTTATGTCTATTGAGTCTTTACCCAGCCACATGCCATATACAAATTTAGAAACCAATACCATCAATACGCCAATAAAAATAGACGCAATACAGACTTTTCGTGAAAAAGAGAGTGTCTTGTTTATCCACTCAAAGTCTTTACGAACATAAGCATCCGTTGTTGCAGACCACACAGGAGTGATGACAATAGTGAAAATCATAGTCAAAAGACTGACATATTTAAATGCTAAATTATACTCTACCACTGCTTCTGGACTTACGACTCTTGCTATAATAATGCTATTAGCTTGAAAAAGTACAATTGTAATCATTTGAAGGACAAAAAACTTCAATCCAAGGCTTAAGATACTACCAACTGATTTGAACTCAAATAGTTTGAAGGATGGTGCAATTTCTTTCAGTTTCGTTCTAAAAAGTCCGATAGACCCCAAGAAAAGAACTAAAGGAGGAATTATACTGTTGACAGCACCTATCTGTAAGACGGAAGTAACATCAAACACATATACCTGTATTACCAACGCAATGAGAGCAACAAATTGTCCAACGAAGGTAAACAATGATTGGAACGCAGGCATTTGATAAGCAAATAGAATTGAATTTATTAGTCCAAACAAGAACTGAATACAGAAAGCTACAAACACTACATTTGTAAGTCCTCGAATTTCACCAGCATCACTTGTAGGAGAATTCAAAACCCCTAACCAATCAACAAAAGGGCTAACTATCAAAAAGGTTACTATAATTAATGCTACATATATAGCAAGAGTTACATAACAGCTGCTTACAATCTTCTTAGCAGAATGAAAGTCTCCCTTTGCTAAAAATTCTGGTAATTTATTTCTGAGTCCATTTCCTAAACCAACATCCATATACCCAACCCAACCTACAATTGAGGTGAGGGTTAGTAATACTCCATAATCTGCCCTATCTACGTGATGAAGCATAATGGGAGCTGATATTAGGGTAAGAATCATTGAAACTCCCCTAATACCGATCATTGCCACAGTATTCTTATACATTTTTTTACTGCGACTATCAGTTCCTATGAACTTTTTCCTTATTTGGGTCTTTATACTAAACATTTATTATTTTCTATTGAATAGATAATAGACACATGCAACTGAGATGCACAAACACATTAAAAACTTGTCGGAAAATGAGTTTACATCCTTACTTTATTCTTCCCCCCTCACACCCATATACGCATAAAGGGAGGTTGAAGATAAGCTTTCAGAATAAACCTTACTAAATAGTATCCTTTGGCATGATTGATAACATAAGTTGAACCATAATAGCTTGTCATTGCATTTGCTAAGATCATTTTCTTCATGGTTCCTATATAGGAATCAGGATTTAATTCAGTACATACTGAAATTGAGATTTTTAATCCTACAGTTCCAACACCCTGCCTGGACTTGTTGGTTGGAATACTATCCAAAGCCTTGGCATAGTTCTTGATTCCACTCCTACAAGATGCCCCTCTATAATCTGATACTGATTTTCAATTTTATTCCATCTTGCTACTTCATAAGCGTCATTAAGTTTATTACTTGCTTGCGATACGTATTTTTGCAGCATTTTTCTAATTTATCATTCATTAAAGCGTGCGAAATAGACAGGCTTTCGCCCTCGTTCTCACGAATCAACTCACACACGAAATTGAGAATACGTGTCTTCCCATTGCCATGATGACCATAGATTGCTACTATTCTATTCATAGGTATCTCTTGTTTTATAGAGTTAACTGCACCCAAAGATTAAGTTGACTTACCTTTTTTAATTAGGAGTTGAATAGATTAATATTCATCGTAATAAAGTTCATTTGACATACTTAGAATAAACTGTAATCTATTTGGAACATTCGTTCAGCCTATTTCAGTTCAGATGATTGATATTTTTCAGAACTTTCTCCACACCATTTTATTGACGATACCGACATAGCTCTGCACAATCTTCACAACTTTGGTTGAGACGTTCTCGTCTACATAGTCAGGCACAGGAATACCATGCTGAGCATCACGGCAAAGTTCAACGGCTGTGTCTACGGCTTGAAGTAATGATTTCTCGTCAATACCGGCAATGATAAAGTCACCCTTATCAATTGCTTCCGGACGCTCAGTAGAGGTTCGAATACAAATAGCTGGAAAGGGATGTCCCACACTGGTGAAAAAACTTGATTCTTCAGGGAGTGTGCCGCTATCACTAACAACAGCAAAGGCATTCATTTGGAGACAATTATAATCATGAAAACCGAGAGGTTCATGTTGTATAACTCGTGAATCGAGTTGGAAGCCGCTTGCAGCAAGTCGATTGCGTGAGCGTGGATGACAACTATAAAGAATCGGCATGTCATACTTCTCTGCCATTTTATTGATAGCATTGAAGAGCGACATGAAGTTCTTCTCGGTGTCGATATTTTCCTCACGATGAGCAGAGAGCAAAATATATTTTCCTTTCTCCAGACCCAGACGCCGATGTACATCGCTAGCTTCTATCTCTGCAAAATTGTTATGGAGTACTTCCGCCATAGGTGATCCCGTGACATAGGTGCGTTCCTTAGGTAGACCACAATCGGCAAGATATCTTCGCGCATGTTCCGAGTATGCCATATTCACATCACTGATGATATCAACAATACGACGGTTGGTCTCTTCCGGAAGACACTCGTCTTTGCAACGGTTACCTGCTTCCATATGGAAGATAGGGATGTGCAGACGCTTCGCACCAATTACACTCAGACATGAGTTGGTATCACCAAGTACAAGAACTCCGTCCGGTTTTGTCTGTGCAAAGAGTTTATATGAACAGTTGATGATATTGCCACAAGTGGCTCCCAAATCATCACCTACGGCATCCATATATACTTCCGGCTCTGCCAACTTCAAATCCTTAAAGAATATGCCGTTGAGGTTGTAGTCGTAATTCTGACCGGTATGGGCTAGAATCACATCAAAATACTGACGACATTTGGTGATGACAGCCGCCAAACGGATAATCTCGGGACGAGTGCCGACGACGATTATCAACTTCAATTTACCATTATCCTTGAATTTTATATCTGAATAATCGAATTTAGGTTGTTTTTCCATATTATTTTTCTACCTTATCAAAGTATGTATCCGGCTTATTAGGATTGAATATCTCATTGCAGTACATCACAGTCACCAGATCTTCTGTATTAGAGAGATTGATGATGTTATGAGTATATCCGGGAAGCATGATAACGGATTGTATTTTGTCACCACTTACCTCGTAGTTCAGTACTTCGTCTGTACCTTCCTTGCGGAGTTGGATGAGCCCATGACCGCTGACAACAATAAACTGTTCCCATTTGGTATTGTGCCAATGTTCACCCTTAGTAACACCCGGTTTGGAGATATTTATACTTACCTGGCCACAGTTCAAGGTATGTACAAGTTCTGTAAATGAGCCACGCTGATCTACATTCATCTTCAGATCAAAGATTGCTTTTTCTTTGGGCAAATAACTCAGATAAGTGCTATACAATCTTTTGGCAAACGAGTCTGCCGGGATTTCAGGGATCATCAGCGTCTTTGGCATTTCTGCAAACTGATGCAGCAAATCAACTATTTCACCTAATGTAACCTTATGGGTAACCGGACAATAACAGTATCTGCCATCCACCAATGGATGTACATCAAGACCTTCAAACTCGCAACGATGTTCCTCGCCTTTCAAGGCATGAATCATCTCGTCTACAAGATCGTCAATGTAAAGCAGCTCCAGTTCTACACGTGGGTCATTGACTTGTATCGGAAGGTCGTTAGCGATGTTGTTGCAGAATGTAGCGACAGCACTGTTGTAGTTGGGACGACACCATTTGCCATAAAGGTTCGGAAAACGATAAACCAGCACTTTGGCTCCCGTATCTTTACCGTACTGTAGAAATAAATCTTCACCAGCCTTTTTGCTGCGACCGTATTCGCTGTTGCCAAAACGACCTGTCAGAGAAGCTTGTGCACTGGAAGAAAGCATGACAGGACAAGTATTATGATGTTTCTTCAGTGTATCAAGCAATGTGCCTGCAAAACCGAAATTGCCTTTCATGAACTCCTCATTGTCTTTGGGACGGTTCACTCCGGCAAGGTTGAACACAAAGCCGGCTTTCTGACACCAGACATCTAATTGTTCGGAGGTGGAATCGAGATCGTACTCAAAGACTTCATCAATCTTCAGATCACCATAACAACGAGCCTTTCCGTTTTTGATATTATTAAGTTGGGCACAAAGATTTCTACCAACAAAACCTCTGGCACCGGTAACTAAAATATTCATAGCTCTATTATTGTACGAAATTACCCTCGCCACTCAATTCCTTTTTGATGTAATCAAGGGCAGCTATTTTAGCCTTGGTCTCTTCTACATTCAATATATAAGTATTATTAGAATTAAATTCCGTAAGAGTGTTACGTTCCGTTTCACCTTCTTTGAAGAATTTATCATAGTTCAATCCACGATTATCTGCAGGAACGCGATAGAAATTGCCCATATCTTCAGCCTTGGCACATTCCTCATTGGTGAGCAATGTCTCATACATCTTCTCACCGTGACGGATACCGATAACCTTGATATCTTCCTTCTTGCCGCCAAATAATTCACAAACAGCCTCCGCCTGAGTCTGGATAGTACAAGCCGGAGCTTTCTGTACGAGGATGTCACCGTTCTGCCCATGTTCGAAAGCGAAAAGCACAAGGTCTACAGCTTCTTCCAGCGACATGATAAAGCGCGTCATCGTAGGCTCAGTCAAAGTAACAGGATTGCCACTGCGAATTTGCTCTATCCACAGAGGGATTACAGAACCGCGAGAACACATCACATTGCCATAACGCGTACAGCAAATCTTGGTGTTGCCTGAGTAGCGGCTCTTAGCTACAGCAATCTTCTCCTCAACAGCTTTCGTGATACCCATAGCATTGATAGGATAGGCAGCCTTATCCGTAGATAGACATATCACAGCACCGACGCCAGCCTCAATAGCAGCTGTCAAAACGTTATCAGTACCGATTACATTGGTTTTCACCGCTTCCATAGGGAAGAACTCACAACTTGGAACCTGTTTCAAAGCCGCAGCATGAAAGATATAGTCAACTCCAGGCATTGCGTTCTTACATGACTGCAAATTACGTACATCACCAATAAAGAACTTGATTTTGTGCGCCACATCAGGATACTTTACCTGATATTCGTGACGCATATCATCCTGCTTCTTCTCATCCCGTGAAAAAATACGGATTTCGCCGATGTCGGTACGGAGGAAACGATTCAAAACTGCATTGCCGAAGGAACCTGTTCCACCAGTAATCATAAGGGTTTTACCTGCAAAAATGCTCATAATGATTTTATCTTTTTATTTTTATATAATCGATTTATGGATGTTATTTAAATGTGCCATAATACTTAGCATACCAACCCGCAAACTTTCGCAATCCCTCACGTAGTGATGTTGACGGTTTAAATCCAAAATCTTGTTCCAGAGGAATAGTATCAGCATATGTCACAGGTACATCTCCAGGTTGCATCGGTACTAGTTCTTTGTGGGATTCAAAGTCATAGTCGTTGGGAAGTACACCTGCACGGATAAGTTCATCCTGAAGGATGGTTACAAAGTCTAAAAGATTTTCCGGAGAGTTATTGCCGATATTATATACTTTATAAGCAGGAATGGGCAATCCATCATCGCCATTTTTCTTTTCAGGAGCATGCTGCATAATACGGACAACGCCCTCTACGATATCATCAATGTAGGTGAAGTCGCGTTTGCAATTACCATAATTAAAAATCTGAATGGTCTCACCCTTCAAAAGTTTGTTGGTAAAGCTAAAGTAAGCCATATCGGGACGACCACAGGGACCATAAACGGTAAAGAACCGCAAACCTGTACTTGGTATGTTATAGAGCTTACTGTAAGCATGAGCCATTAGTTCATTACTTTTTTTAGTAGCAGCATAGAGTGATACAGGATTATCCACCTTATCATCGGTACTATAAGGCACTTTCTTATTACTTCCATATACGCTACTGGAAGAAGCATATACCAAGTGCTCCACACTATGATGACGACAGGCTTCTAAAATATTATAAAATCCAATAAGGTTACTTTCAATATATGCATCGGGATTAGTGATGCTATAACGCACACCGGCTTGAGCAGCAAGATTCACGACTACCTGTGGGTGGTGGTCAGTGAAGATGGAGTCAACAACTCCCTTTTTAGCAATGCTGTCTTTAATGAAAACAAATCTGTCACCATAAGCAGACAATTCTTGCAAGCGTTCATATTTTAAACGTACATCATAGTATTCGGTAATACTATCAATGCCGATAACCTTCACGCTATCAAATTCATTCAGCAAGCGTTTTACCAAATTGGCTCCGATAAAACCGGCTGCACCAGTCACCAAAACCACTTTGTTCTCTAAACTAACATTGTATGTCACCATAAAGTTAATCTCTTTGGAAAATGTCACGGGTATATACCTTGTCTTTCACATCATCCAGACAAGAATCGTAGCGGTTGGCGATGATGGCCTGACTTATTTCCTTGAATTTGATCAGGTTATTGACCACTTGGCTACCAAAGAATGTTTCACCATCCTGCATAGCAGGCTCGTAAATTACAATAGTAGCACCCTTCGCCTTGATACGCTTCATAATCCCCTGAATGGCACTTTGACGGAAGTTGTCAGAATTGGACTTCATGGTCAGACGATATACGCCAATGGTTATTTTTTGCTCTTTCTGGGCATCCCATGAACAGGAGGCAGTATAATACCCCGCTTTACGCAGCACTTGATCTGCTATGAAGTCTTTTCTTGTACGGTTACTTTCGACAATAGCACTCATCATGTTCTGAGGTACATCCTGATAGTTAGCCAAGAGTTGTTTCGTGTCTTTAGGCAGACAATAACCGCCATAACCAAAACTAGGATTATTATAGTGCGTACCAATACGAGGGTCCAGTCCAACACCCTGTATTATCGACTGGGAATCCAGACCTTTCATCTCCGCATAAGTATCCAATTCATTAAAATAACTGACACGCAAAGCGAGATAGGTATTAGCAAACAGTTTGACAGCTTCCGCCTCCTTTATACCCATAAAAAGGGTAGGAATATCTTCCTTGATTGCACCTTCTTGGAGTAATGCTGCGAAAGTATGCGCAGCTCTCTCTAGGGCGGGAACATCAGCAATGGACTTAATAGCTTCGTTTTCCTCGTCAAACTGCTCGCCATCAATCAGTTTTGGATAGCCAACAATGATACGACTTGAATATAAGTTATCATAAAGAGCCATACTCTCACGAAGAAACTCCGGAGAAAAAAGCAGGTTAAGCTTCCTGACCCCCTTACGGGCATACTTCAAATAAAGTCCCCGGCAATATCCAACAGGAATAGTAGACTTGATTACCATCACAGCATCAGGATTGACACTTAAAACCAGGTCTATGACATCCTCTATATGATGGGTATCGAAATAATTCTTCACTGGATCATAGTTAGTAGGAACCGCAATGACCACAAAATCAGCGTCACTGTATGCCTTGGTACCGTCAAGCGTAGCAGTCAGGTTCAATGTCTTTTCAGACAAATACTTCTCTATATACTCATCCTGAATAGGTGATTGTTTACGATTGAGCATATCTACTTTCTCAGGAATCACATCGACTGCCGTCACCTGGTGATGTTGCGACAAAAGCGTTGCTATGCTAAGACCAACATAGCCGGTACCTGCAACAGCAATCTTCAAATCTTTTGTATCCATTGTTGATTTATGTTAGTGTTATAGATTATTCCGGTTGCTTATCCAGAACTTCAAATCGAGGTGAATTCTTGGATTTAAACTCAGGTACCACTTTCTTCATCAGCTTCACTGTATCCATGATCTTTACCGTACGGGATAGCTTCTCAAACTCTGTATAAGTATCAAGGATATCAGCATATTCATAGTGACGTACCTTCGCTATCATTATCTTCTTATTCTCGGTAGGAATCGTATTCTCCTTATCACTCAGGACTTCTTCATAAAGCTTCTCACCGGGACGCAAGCCCGTAAACTTGATCTCAATATCTTCACCGGGACGATAACCGGCAAGTTCAATCATACGGGTAGCCAGGTCGACAATCTTCACGGCCTTTCCCATCTCAAAAACAAAAATCTCATTGCCTTCACCCATCGTAGCAGCCTCCATTACCAGACGGCAAGCTTCGGGAATAGTCATAAAGAAACGAATGATATCAGGATGAGTCACTGTGACAGGACCGCCATTCTCGATCTGTTCTTTAAAACGGGGAATGACAGAGCCGTTACTACCCAATACATTGCCAAAGCGGGTAGTGATAAATTTGGTATGGCCTTTCACTTTGCCCTCACGGATAGCACATCCCAGACTCTGTACATAGATTTCGGCTAATCGTTTCGAGCATCCCATGACATTAGTCGGATTCACAGCCTTATCGGTAGAAACCATAATCATCTTCTCAGCTCCGTATTCCACTGCCATATCAGCAACCTGACGGGAACCGACAACATTGACCAATACAGCTTCACAGGGATTTTCCTCCATTAACGGAACATGCTTATAAGCAGCGGCGTGAAAGATTATCTGAGGCTGATAGATATCGAACACCATACGAAGACGTTCTTTTACACGGACATCTCCAATGACAGGAACAAAATCAAGACCGGGATAATTCTTCTCAAATTCCAGACGGACATTATGCAAAGGAGACTCAGCGGAGTCAAACATAATCAGTTTCTTAATGTTCATCTGAGCCAGTTGCCGGCAAAGCTCGCTACCAATACTACCGGCAGCTCCCGTTACCAACACAACCTTGCCACAGAACTCGGTCATCACTTCCTCCATATTGATATGAATCTCTGAACGGCCTAGTAAATCCTCAATTTTGATAGGACGTACCCATTGATGGAAACTTCCGTTCTCATCGGCCTCACTAATACTTGGAGATATTAGTGTCTTCAATCCGCTTCTTTTGCAATACTGGAGCAGGCGGTCTTCCTCTTCACGGGTATTTTCATAGCGGGCAAACAGGATGCCTCCGATACATTTCTTATGAATCAGTTTGTTGAAACATTCTTCATCTTTAAACGAATAAACGGGAAGGTCAGCCACACGCCGGATAGAATCTCCTGTTCCATAAATGCAAAAACCTACAACTTTATAGTGGGAGCTATTCATTAGACGGACTTTCAATGCCACGCTCTTATCATCAATACCATAGATCAGAATATGCATATTCTTCTTATTCAGCAGATTCAGCAAGAACTCATAAACCAGAATCAACTGGATACGGAACCCTACCATAACAATAAAAGTTAGCATGCCATCGAACAGTACGAAGACTATTTTCTGACTGTTGTGCAAGCCCGTTTGAGACAGAAGGAACCAGATGGCAATTGCTAAGCAGACGGCCTTTATCAGTGCACTCCCCGCCAGTCGCCACAATTCCTTCAACTGGGAAAAACGGATCGTATTGCGATAGGTATGAAATAAAACGGAACCTAAAATACTGGATACAACTGAAATTGCCAGAATATAAAATAACGCGGTAATTTCCTTGGGAGTTTCCGTAATATAATGAATGCCGATAAATGACACCCAGGTACAAACCAAAGCTATGAATGTATCAATTCCCAATACAATCCAATAACTAAAGTAATTTTTCTGCAAGTATTGAACAAAACGGTCAAATGCGTGTTTCATAATTAAATACCCCAATAAATTATAAAGTCTTTATAAAACGTAATTCATAGACATACTATGATAGTAGTTCATTGTAAATGGTATGTAACCGATTTTTCAATGGTGAGGAGAATAGATTTTGTATAATCTTTTGAGAACGAATAAGAATGGTTTGTTTTTTTATCTCATCTTCAGGATTAGCATACATAGATACACTATATCCCATCAAAAGAGATAAACATAAAGCAGCTTCCTGCTCGGTTGTTTCACCATGATAAAGATACAGATCATTGATCTGTTCATGAATTTCCTTATTGAGTAGTGCTAGATCGTCGACACATATACAGCTCGCATTCTCACCCATATGGAGCAAAGTATCAACTGTTTTTTGAAGTTTATCTATTTTCCCCTGTATACTAGTGAAGGTCCCCATCACCCACTTAATTTCTCTCGTCAATTTGCTCTACATATCCGACAGGCATATCGACACAAGCGCATCCCAGCATATCCAAACGAACTGCTATTTTGTTTTTGCCATCTAATGCAACAAGTTCCCCAACAAGTCCCGTCAAAGGTCCTTTGATAACACGAACCTTTTTACCACGGGCCAACGGAGAATAACTCATACAGATTGCCTCTTCCGAATAATCGAGCATAAAACGGAAACGAGCCATCTGTTCATCAGGAATCACAGCAGGCTTCCCCTCACCACGCAACACCATATAACGGCTTACGGTAGAAAGAGTCAGAGCAGCCATGCGTTCTTTAGGATCAGCATGAACAAATACCATCATCGGAAGAAGAACGGTCTCGACTAATTTGCGGCGATCACTCCATTGATGAATTTCTTGCTGGACAGGAACAAAAGTCTCAATTCCCATTTTCCCCAAATACTCAGCTACTTTTTTTTCGTGATGTATGCGAACATGTGCCACATACCAGCGTTTTAAGCATGCTACGCCCTCCCCTGTCCCATTTTTGGTTCCGAGGATGGCTGATTTCTCTTTTGTTAGAATCATGTTTTTTTACCCCATATGTTTCCGTTACTTCTTAGGTAACGGAA
>UMLC01019685.1_pt1 | contig 27601 bp, 25 predicted proteins | sample 1966451 | NCBI WGS metagenome assembly UMLC01 (sample SAMEA4836193, study PRJEB28245) | human gut metagenome | biome: gut microbiome; material: fecal sample | place: Denmark | collected 2008
CAGCTCTTTCAGCAGCTGTTCTGTCTTCATCTGCTCCTGCGTGAGCTGCTCTATGATAGAGTCGTTGTTTATCTGAGTCTTCATCTCGCTGTACTGGTCGGCAAACTGCTGATACTCGTTTTCCATTTCTTTCTTGTCGAGTTCGGCCAGTTCCTGCATGTCCCTGTTAGCCTGCTTTTGCTGCTGCAGACTTATAGACAGGTAAACTATTCCACCGAGTAGAAGTACACCAATGATAGCTGAGATTATTATAATTTTCTTATTTTTCATTTTAAATTCTGTTTTAAATTAATCATGATTATTAAACTGAATGCCATAGTGGCATATTTAATTGCAAAAGTAGATTTTTTATCTTAAAAGACAAAGCATTTATTGAAATAAAAAAACTATTATTGTCAATTTTGCCGTGTTTTTGAACAAAATTAAAATTTAATGTGTATTTTTGTTGAAATTAACTTGCCTTATGCTAATTCGGCGTTTACATTTTGTCGTGAATATGGCATTGAGAGTGGTTATTTGTACTGAATATCTAATATTATGAAATAAAACGGATATGTTGCGCAAGATTTTCGATTTCTATTACAGCGGTTTCACCTCGATGGACATAGGAAAGAAGCTTTGGCTTGTCATTATCATAAAACTTGTGATAATATTTTTTGTCGTGAAGCTGTTTTTCATGCCTGACGTGCTAAGCCAGAAGGCTGCAGGCGGCAGTAAGGCCGACTATATAAGCAGCCGTATGACCGGTGCAGATTGACAGAGCAAGATTAATAACTATTAAAAAATAAAGTGTATGACAGATTTTTTATTGAGCATTAGTGCAGGGACCGTCGACTGGTCGAGAGCTCAGTTTGCACTTACAGCCATATACCATTGGCTCTTTGTGCCGCTGACGCTCGGACTTGCGCTTATTATGGGAGTAATGGAAACCTGCTATTATCGCACAAAGAGCGTCTTCTGGAAAGACACTGTGCGCTTCTGGCAGAAGCTGTTCGGTATAAACTTCGCCATGGGTGTGGCAACCGGACTTATCCTTGAGTTTGAGTTCGGCACAAACTGGAGTAACTATTCGTGGCTCGTAGGCGACGTGTTCGGTGCGCCGCTGGCAATCGAGGGCATTGTGGCTTTCTTTATGGAGGCCACGTTTGTCGGCGTAATGTTCTTCGGTTGGGGCAAGGTGTCAGACGGATTTCATCTTGCGTCGACATGGCTGACGGGACTTGGCGCTACGATATCAGCGTGGTGGATTCTTGTAGCTAACGCATGGATGCAGTATCCCGTAGGACAGGTGTTTAATCCTGACACGATGCGCAACGAGATGACGTCTTTTGCAGATGTGGCTCTGTCGCCTTTTGCCATAGACAAGTTTTTCCACACAGTTCTTTCAGCCTGGATTGTCGGTGCAGTGTTTGCCGTGGCGGTCAGCTGTTATTATCTTATCAGGGCTAACAGCAGCAAGATGCCTGAGGCTACTGCAGTCAAGACAAGAAAGTTTGCTGTCAGCAGTATAAAGATCGCCTCAATTGTTGGACTCGTCGCAACGTTGCTTACAGCTTATACAGGAGACAATTCTGCATATATGGTGGCAAAGACACAGCCCATGAAGCTTGCTGCAATGGAAGCTCTGTATGACGGTGAAGAAGGTGCGCCGCTTACGGCTGTGGCTCTAATAAATCCGTTCAGACAGCCTGACTATGCCGCTTCTGAAGAGTTGCCTCTGCAGGTGGCAATACCCAAGATGCTCTCTGTGCTGGCAACGAGAGACCTGAACGGCTTTGTGCCTGGCATAAACGACATCATTAAGGGCGGATACACGCAGCATGACGGTACGACTGCATTGTCGTTTGCGGAAAAGTCGGAGCGCGGAAAGATTGCCATCGACGCCATTGGCAAATACCGCGAAGCCAAGAAAAACGGCAATGCTGCCGAGGCAGATAAGTATGGCGCACTGATTAAGGACAATGTTAAATACATCGGTTACGGATATATGGACAATCCCGACCAGATAGTGCCTTACATACCAGTGTGCTTCTGGTCTTTCCGTATTATGGTAGGCCTTGGCATGTTGCTCATCCTCGCCTTTGCCGTAACGCTGTTTGTTGTCTACCGTAAGGACATTCTGCGTCTCAAATGGCTGCATATTGCATGGCTTGTTCTTCTGCCGTTGGCCTATGTGGCAAGCGAGTCGGGATGGGTGCTGGCCGAACTCGGACGTCAGCCTTGGGCAATACAGGACATGCTGCCCACATGGATAGGCGTGTCTGACATCAGCTCAGGGTCGGTTATCTTCACGTTCTTTATGTTCCTCGTGCTGTTCACGCTTCTGCTTGTGGTTGAAATCAACATTATGTGCAAGGCCATAAAGCAAGGTCCGGAGTTTTCTGATGTTGCTGCCAGACCATAACTGTGTCAATAATAAACATGAACGATAAAAACAAAGAAAATTATGACATATCTTTTTTTGCAACAATATTGGTGGTTCCTGGTGTCGCTGCTTGGAGCGCTGCTCGTTTTCATGATGTTTGTTCAGGGAACAAACTCTATTATCTTTTCTCTCGGGCGCAACGATGTTGAGCGCGGAATGCTGGTTAATTCTACCGGCCGTAAGTGGGAACTGACTTTCACCACGCTTGTAACGTTCGGCGGAGCTTTCTTTGCCTCGTTTCCGTTGTTCTACAGTACGAGTTTCGGCGGTGCCTACTGGCTGTGGATTATCATCCTGTTCACTTTCGTGCTGCAGGCTGTCAGCTACGAATTTCAGAAAAAGCTCGGAAATATTCTTGGCGTAAAGACCTTTCAGACCTTCCTTGTCATCAACGGATGGGTGGCTCCGTTCCTTATTGGTGTTGCCGTGGCAACATTCTTCACAGGCTCTAACTTCGTTGTTGAGAAGGCAAACTTCACCAACGGACTGTCGCCCGTGATAAGTAGCTGGGCTAACGGCAGCAACGGTCTTGACGCCCTTCTCGATGTGTGGAACATTGTACTTGGACTTGCCGTCATGTTCCTTGCGAGGGTTACAGGTATACTCTATACGGTGAACAGCGTCTCTGACATATACATACGCCAGCGCTCAAGAAAGCTGCTGCGTGTTAATCTGCTGCTGTTTCTCGTTACATTCCTGGCTTTCCTTATTTATGTCCTTGTGAAGGACGGATACGCTTATGACCCTGCAACTGGCAACATCTTTGTCGAAAATGGCAAGTATCTTTCAAACTTCCTTGCCTTGTGGCCGCTGGCTGTTATGCTTGTAGTGGGCGTTGTGCTGTTCCTTTACGGAACGGGGCGCACCGTTTTCGACACCAGTTTCAATTCAGGTATATGGACAGCCGGCATTGGTGAAGTGTTGGTAGTGCTGAGTCTGTTGCTGTGTGCCGGACTTAACAACACTGCGTATTATCCTTCTGCCGTTGACCTGCAGAGCAGTCTGACCATTCAGAACAGCTGCAGCAGCGAGTTTACGCTCAGCGTCATGTCTGTAGTGTCGCTGCTCATACCGTTTGTTCTTGCATATATAGTTTATGTGTGGCGCATCATCGACCGTCACAAGATTAACCGCGAGACGGTGGAGGAGGGCGAATAATAGTCGCCCTTCCGCATCATATCAACAGTAAAGGCCATATCCCATTCATTCCGGGATATGGCCTTTACTGTTTTATTCTGTATGCCTTCAGGCATTTTCCTTGCGGCTTAGGTGTCAGCGCAATATTATTCCTGTGAATATTCTGCCTGATTCAGTGCCGAGTTTTCGCGCCGAAAAATAGTCGTTGCTGTTGTTGTAGGTGCATACCCCCGACACGTTTATGTTGTCTTCCTTCAGTCCCATGGCTGCCAGCTGTCTGCGGTTGCATTCGGGCAGGTCGATGTGCCATTTGTCTTCCTTGCGGCTAATGTCGGCCATGTTGAATCCGGCAGCCTCAAATTCGGCATAAACTTCGTCGCCTACTTCAAAGGCGTCTATCGATATGCCCGGTCCTATAACTGCCGTCAGGTCTTCCGGACGTGAACCGAACGACACCTCCATCATCTTTACAGCCTTGCATGCTATGCGCTTTGCCGTTCCGCGCCATCCTGCATGCACTGCTGCTGCAGCGTGGTGTGCATAGTCGTATATTAATATAGGTATACAGTCGGCGGTAGACACGCCTATGCACACGTCCTTTACGTCGGTTATCAGAGCGTCGACGCCTTCAAGAATCATTCCTTTTACCGTTGCCGACAGCGACAGAAAGTCGGCACCTATCTGCATCACTTCCGTGCCGTGAGTCTGGTGCGGCATAATGACACGCTCCTTGTCAACGCCGAGTTCACGGCATAGGTCTTCAAGGTTCTTCTCAATGTCCTCAGAGTTGTCGCCGCAATATCTGTTTATGTTCAGCTCCGCATAGTTTCCGGTACTGTGTCCGCCGTGGCGCGTTGTGCTGAATGCCGTCGTGTCGGGCGATATGTCATAATATGTAAGCTGTGGCTTCATCATAGCAAAAGTGTTTTTGTTTATATAAAAGAGCCGCATGTTTGCCGTTGCGGCATGTCATGCGGCTCTTGTCTTATGTTTCTTATTTATCTTCGTCAATGTCAAAATACTCAACATCGTCAAGGTCCTCATAGTCGTCGATGTCCTCAATGTCTTCATCGTCAACAAACACTATCTCGTCCTCGCCCTCTTTAAGCAGTTCCTGCGGCAGTGTGCTGAGGTCTTTGTCGCGGTGAACCAGCGTGTCTTCGGCTGTAATGTCCTGCAGTTTGTTGCTCTCGCTGTTGAGCTCTTTCCACAGCACGTCTTTCAGTTCGTTGATGCCCTGACCTGTTACGGAAGATATGAACACCACGGGGATGTCGTCGGGCGTAGTCTCGCGCAGCATCTCTATCAGCTCGTCGTCGAGCAGGTCGCATTTTGTCACGGCCAGCACTCTGTGCTTGTCGAGCATCTCGGGGTTGAAGTTGCGCAGCTCGTTGAGCAGAATCTCATATTCCTTCTTTATGTCGTCAGTGTCGCCGGGCACCATAAACAGCAGCAGCGAGTTGCGCTCTATGTGGCGCAGGAATCGCAGACCGAGACCCTTGCCCTCGCTTGCACCCTCGATTATACCCGGAATGTCGGCCATGACGAACGACTGTTTGTCGTGATAGCTCACAATGCCGAGCGACGGTTCGAGCGTAGTGAACGGATAGTTGGCTATCTTGGGGCGCGCACTCGACAGCGACGACAGCAGCGTGCTCTTGCCCGCGTTGGGGAATCCAACAAGTCCCACATCGGCGAGCAGCTTCAGCTCTAATATTATCGTCATTTCCTCCATCGGCTCGCCCGGCTGAGCGTAGCGCGGAGCCTGGTTAGTGGCGCTGCGGAACTGGAAGTTGCCAAGTCCGCCGCGGCCGCCTTTCAGCAGCAGCACCGTCTGTCCGTCATATGTAACGTCGCACACATACTTTCCTGTTTCGGCGTTATACACCACCGTTCCGCACGGCACGTCGATATATTGGTCCTTGCCGTCGGTGCCGTGACATTTGTCACGTCCGCCGTTGCCTCCGTGTTCGGCAAACACGTGGCGCTGATATTTCAGATGGAGCAGCGTCCAGTAGTTGTGGTTGCCTCGCAGGTAAATGCTTCCGCCTTTACCGCCGTCGCCTCCGTCGGGACCTCCGTTGGGGTTGTATTTCACATGGCGAAGATGCATGGAGCCTCTTCCGCCTTTGCCTGAGCGGCAGTAAATCTTCACATAATCTACAAAATTGGATTCCGGCATGTTGTTATCGTCTTTGTTAATATTTTGCTGCAAAAATACGAAATTATTGCAAAACGTGCAATATATAAGCGGTGCAGATAATAAAATTAAGTATTCTGTCGCCATTATCAGTTGTTTGCACAGCCTTCTTGCTGAGTGAACATCGCATTTTGACTTTCTGATAAGTTATCGTGGCTTTTTCCTTCCATCGTGATTTTCGTTGACGCTCCAGAACGCGTCTTTTTTGAAATCAAAAATATTTGTGCGTAAATACTTTCAAAATCGTGTGCAAATATAAAGTCTTGTCATTCAGCATAATATCAACATGAATTATAAAGTGTGCAATTATTTTTGCCATAAACGGCCACAAAAAGCCAGGATTTTGCCTTAAAAACAGCCTTTTCGTGATTCAAAAACGGCCCATTTTCACCTCAAAACCGATAGGTTTATCATCAGAAAGAGCCCCACTTTCGCGTCTTTGTAAACATCCTTTACCATTTTATGCGCTTACGTCCGTATTGCTTTTCTATTTTGAAAGAAAATCCGAACATTTCAGAAATATCATATTGTAAGGCTGTTTGGAAAATTTACTTACTAAAATTAATTTTGAAATCAAATAGAAATAAGTTTAATTTAAATTCAGCCTTAATTGATAAGTTCATTTTAAAAGTGGCTTTCTGCATATAAACTTAATTCTATGTTTCTTTTACTTTTTCGGAAGTGGCATATTTTATATTTGCCAATCGCTAAAACTGTAGTATTTTTATCTTAGATAGATTTCGTTATAAATAAAAATATCTTAAATATAGTGTCTTTATATATTCTTAATTCAATTCTTTTAAGTTATTAATCAAGCATACACTTTTTAGATACTTAATCAGGCAAATTTACAAAAAGAATTTCGGTTGTCGAATATAATTCACTATATTTGCATAATATAATTGCATCTAAAAATATAATTAATAGAATAAAGGTCGTTTTATCGGAGAAAGATGTTTAAAAACTTGGTTAGCGAAAAAACTGGATAGCAGCTTCAATATTGTTAACTCGTATGCTTGTAACAGAATCCATCTTAATTTGGAGACCTTACAGCAATTACTGAATTTCTTCAGTTGACATAAAAGATTTGATAACAGACAAGAAGAGCGGCAACAGTTCTTTATAGATGTTATTATTTTCTGTATTCAACTTCCGATAATATAAAAATATAGGAATATATGACACCAGAAGAAAAAGCGAGGCAAAAAATAGATCAGTGGTTTAGCGATGCTGGTTGGAAGGTGGTCGATAGAGATAACTATGAACCAAACTGTACTGCAGTTGCTATAAGAGAAGGACTTTTGAAAGGTAACCTTGAGGCTGATTATTTCCTTTTCATTAACGGAAAGGCTGTTGGTGTACTTGAAGCTAAAAGAGAAGAGATTGATCCATTTTCTGATAAAGTTTGTGAACAAGCTGTCGTATATGCCAGAAATGTTCCTAAAATTTATCAAACATATCAGAAACCATTGCCTTTCATATTTACTTCAAATGGAAAAGACTTGTATTTCTGTGACTTTCGTAAACAAGATTCTTGTTTCAAGCAAATTATGACGATTCCAACTCCTCATGAATTGGTTAAATTATTGGGAATAAATGATTATTTTGCCGGGCTTCCAACTTTGCGAAGAAAAGGACTACGGGATTGTCAGTATGAGGCTATTACAGAACTGGAAAAAAGTTTCAGAAGTGGCCAGAATCGCGCCTTGATGGTATTGGCAACAGGTGCAGGTAAAACATATACCGCATGTCTTGCGGCATATCGTTTTCTTTCATATACCCCAATGAGAAGAGTGTTATTTCTTGTGGACAGGAATAACCTCGGGAAACAGGCGGAGGGAGAATTCGGAACTTTTCGGCTGACAGAAAATGGAGATGCATTTAATACAATATTTACAGTGAATCGTCTTCGTTCTTCTTCTATACCATCTGATAGCAATGTCGTTATTTCAACAATACAGCGTCTTTTTTCTTTTCTGAAAGGAGACACTATCGAGGATAATGACAACGATGATGATAATGAACCTACAGAAGAAGTTGTATTACCTCCGAATCCAAATTTACCACATGATTATTTTGATTTAATTATCATAGATGAGTGCCACCGCTCCATTTATGGGAATTGGCGTAAGGTATTGGAATATTTTGACACAGCCAGACTTGTTGGATTGACAGCCACGCCTATTCCTGAAACAATGGCATTCTTTAACAATAATCGTATAGTCAACTACACATTGGAAAAAAGCATCGTTGATGGTGTAAATGTAGATTGCCGCGTATATCGAATCAAAACTCAAGTTACAGAAAATGGCGGCGCTATATTAGAAGGGGATAAAATCAAAGAAGAAACACGCTATACCGGAGATGTAAAAACTATTTCCAATAAAGAAACGAAAACATATACCAATAAGGAGTTAAACAGAAGTGTCATTAATCCTGCGCAAATAAAACTTATTCTGTCTACTTATCGTGATGTAGTCTATACTGAGTTATTCAATGATCCACAGCGTGAAGCCAATTTTGACTATCTTCCAAAGACTTTGATATTTGCGCTAAATGAGACTCATGCCAGTAATATCGTACAGATAGCTAAAGAAGTATTTGGACGTACGGATGACCGTTTTGTGCAGAAAATAACTTATTCTGCAGGCGATAGTAATGAATTGATACGTCAGTTCCGGAATGATAAAGATTTCAGAATTGCCGTAACTTGCACCTTGGTTGCAACTGGTACAGATGTAAAGCCTCTTGAAGTATTGATTTTCATGCGTGATGTAGAATCTTTACCTCTATATACACAGATGAAAGGACGTGGTGTGCGTACAATCGGAGATGAGCAGTTACGGAATGTCACCCCAAATGCGTTCAGTAAAGATTGTTTTTATTTAGTTGATGCCGTAGGTGTTACTGAACACGAAAAAATAATACCTACGATAACGGATGGGCCGACAACAAAGATTATTACTCTTAAAGAGCTGTTGGAACAGATTACTCATGGTTACCTTCCTGATGAACATCTGAAACGTCTAGCTGCAACACTTTCCAGAATATATAACAAAGCAGATAATTCACAGAGGAATGAATTCGTACGTTTGGCTAATGACGACATGAAAGAACTTGCTTCAAGAATTTACGAAGCTTTTGAAAACAATATTCTGCCGCCATTTATAAGTACCAAAGAACCTAACAATGAGCGAAAGGGTTTAGTTGCGTCACTTGCAAATCACGCTGATGCGCGCAGGTATCTACTTATTCTTGCTGCTGGGTTTGTCAACACACTGATGCCTGGCGAGGACACGCTTATATCTAAAGGATTTTCAATAGAGGAAGCTAAAAATACAACAGAAGCCTTTGAAGATTTCTGCAAAGAACATAGTGATGAAATAGAAGCTCTACGTATAATTTATAATAATGAAGGTGAACCAATTACCTATTCAATGCTAAAAGATTTAGAAAACAAACTCAAGATGGCTAACAATCATTTTACTTCCAAGCAATTATGGAACTCATACGCCATTCTGAATCCAAATAGCGTTCGACGTTCTTCTACGAAAGAAGAGAGTGATGCTTTGACCAATATCATACAGCTTGTACGTTTTGCTTTACACCAGATTGAGCGGTTAGATAGTGTTGTTTCCACCTCTAAACAGTATTTCAATCTATGGTTAGGACAAAACCAGCGCGAAATAACAGATAAACAACGTGAAGTTATCAGTCGTATTGTAGATTATATTGCTTCCAACGGAGCTTGTACGGTCAAAGAGATTCGTGAAGATGATGCAACTCAGGCAGCACAGATGATCCGTGCTTTTGGCAATATGCAGAAAGCCAATGAAGCTTTACAGTCTCTATACACATTTGTAGTTTTAAGAAAAGCAGCATAAATTTATGGCAACCATACAAATAATAGATAGTATACGATTGAATCGAACAGGTTTGCAAACGAAAGATGCAAATGGGAAATGGGTCAATGTACATAAGCAACAGGGGGATTTAGATGGAGCATGTTCTATTTATTCACTCATAATGGCTATGCTATGCCAAGGGATGATTGAAGAGCAAGATCTTCAATTATATAAATTCCCCGATAGGCGTACTCCTAAAGGCAAATTCTTATATCACTTTTTCTATGAGCAAGGATTTGTCCAAAATGGTTATAACTACACAGCATTAGCACGTGAAATCAACGAACAGCCATTTGAAATTAGAGCAATACACAAAAGGCCAAGAACCAATGATGACAGGATTGAATTGATAGGACAATTCGTAGATAAAAATACCCCAGTAATAATCTCAACAGAATTCAATGGTGGTGCACATGCTTTATTGGCTATAGGAATAGAAAGCGATGAAAATGACATCACAACTAAAATTTACTGTCTCGATCCTGGGGCACCATCTCCAAAAGTTTCCCCGTGGAATTGTTTTATTGATGTTTCAAAAGAAGGCAAATCGCAATATCCATTCTATTATGTAACTGAAATAAACACTTATAAGGTCACATTAGATGACATGCTTATAATAGAGCATAAAAATTTTGATTAAAAATATGGCAACAAATAATACAACAGAGCAATCGCTCACCAAAAAGGTTTGGAATTTGGCAACTACTCTTGCCGGACAAGGTATAGGTTTTACAGATTACATCACACAGCTCACCTATCTTTTATTTTTGAAGATGGATGCAGAGAATGTAGAAATGTTTGGAGAAGAATCTGCAATACCATCTGGTTATCAATGGAGTGATTTAATTTCTCTTGACGGTCTAGATTTAGTAAAGCAATATGAAGATACTCTGAAACTGCTGAGTGAACAGGAAAACCTCATCGGCACAATTTATACAAAAGCTCAAAACAAGATAGACAAGCCTGTCTATTTAAAAAAAGTCATTACTATGATTGATGAGGAGCAATGGCTGGTCATGGATGGAGACGTGAAAGGTGCTATTTACGAAAGTATCCTTGAAAAGAACGGACAAGATAAGAAAAGTGGTGCAGGTCAATACTTTACTCCACGCCCGCTCATCAAAGCAATGGTAGATTGCATAGCTCCACAAATTGGAGAAACGGTTTGTGATCCAGCCTGCGGCACCGGAGGTTTTCTCTTGACCGCATATGATTATATGAAAGAGCAGTCTGCCAGTAAGGAGAAACGTGATTTCTTGCGTAACAAGGCACTGCATGGTGTAGATAACACTCCATTGGTTGTGACACTTGCTTCTATGAACCTATATTTACATGGTGTGGGAACAGAACGAAGTCCAATTGTTTGTGAGGATTCCTTGGAGAAAGAGCCATCCACTCTTGTGGATGTAATATTAGCCAATCCTCCTTTCGGCACTCGTCCGGCTGGTTCTGTTGATATTAACCGTCCGGATTTCTATGTAGAAACGAAGAACAATCAGTTGAATTTTCTTCAACACATGATGTTGATGCTCAAAACCGGAGGTCGTGCAGCTGTAGTATTACCAGACAATGTCCTTTTTGAAGGTGGTGCGGGAGAAACAATTCGCAAGAAGTTACTCTCAGACTTCAACTTACACACGATACTTCGTTTGCCTACAGGTATTTTCTATGCACAAGGCGTAAAAGCAAATGTATTGTTCTTTTCCAAAGGTCAACCGACAAAAGAGGTTTGGTTCTATGATTATCGTACTGACATCAAACATACGCTTGCTACTAATAAATTAGAGAGACATCATTTGGATGATTTTGTTACATGCTATAATGCAGGAAATTTAGAAGGACGCAAAGAGACATATGATGCAGACAACAATCCTCAAGGACGTTGGCGTAAATATCCGGTAGATGATATTCTCACTCGTGACAAGACAAGCCTTGATATAACCTGGATAAAACAAGGAGGAGAGTCTGATGACCGCTCCTTGGCTGAATTGATGGCTGATATAAAAGAAAAAAGTAAAACTATTAGTTCAGCAGTAGCAGAACTTGAGAAGCTGCTTGCAAACATAAATGAAGATTAAGCGTATGAAGAATAATAACATTGCAATATCAATAGAACAACAATTCGGAGAAATCATAGATATTATTCTCCAACATAAAACTAATGCTTCAAGAGCTGTAAATGAAGAATTGTTACTCACTGCATGGCATGTAGGCGGATATGTCTCAGCTAAACTGAAGAGCGAAGAATGGGGAAGTAAGGTCGTCACGCAACTGTCTGAATATATACGTTCCCAACGTCCTGACATCAAAGGATATAGCAAAAGAAGTATCTACAATATGGTAATGTTTTATGACGTGTATTCGTCAGAAACTTTCATAGCAACAATAAGACAATATTTGAATACTGAATTTGTGCAGCCAAAAACTGCACAAATTGAAGCGAGCGACCATAAACAGGAAGTACCTGTAATTGTGCAGCCAAAAACTGCACAATTTGTCCAGCCAACAGTTGGACAAATGCCTAAGATATTGGAGTTAACGACATTGACTAATCACATAGAAATTTTATGCCGATGTAAAAGCGACGAAGAACGGTTGTTTTATATACTCTATGCCAATAAAGAGCATTTAGTAAAACGTGAGCTCCAACGTTGCATTTCTAATCAGACTTATACTGGATTATTAGGTAATAAGGATAATATGTCAAAAGGATTGCTTGAAACATATCCTAATGCGCCAGTCATGTTCAAAGACACCCTGTTTGTAGATTTTCTCAATCTGCCGAAAAAGCATAGCGAAACAAAACTAAGGAACGGCCTAATAGAACACATGAAACAGTTTATCCTTGAACTAGGAAAAGACTTTATATTCATGGATCAAGAATATCGCCTTAATATTGGTGCATCTACATTCAAGGCTGATTTACTATTTTTTCATCGCGGCTTACAAGCATTGGTCGCTGTAGAATTAAAAAAGACAAAGTTTCATCCTCGCGACCTTGGACAGTTGGAATTTTATCTGGAAGCACTCGACCGCGATGTAAAACGCTCCAACGAAAATCCGTCTATCGGTATCATTCTTTGTCCTGAAGCAGACCGGGTAGTAGTAGAGTACGCTATGAGCCGAAGCATGAGTCCTACCATGATTGCTGAATACAAGCGTATTCTCATTCCACAAGAACGCATGCAGCAGCAACTGAATGAGTTTTGCAATCTATTCTTAAACAAAGACTAACCCAAATGGATACAAAAAAATTACGCCAAAAAATACTAGACCTCGCCATTCATGGTAAACTTGTTCCACAAGATCCGAATGACGAACCTGCATCCGTATTACTTGAACGCATTAAAGCAGAGAAAGAACGTTTAATAAAAGAGGGAAAAATAAAGCGTAGCAAAAAAAGGACTAAAACTTCTGATACGCACCATTATGAGAACGTGCCGTTTGAAATTCCAAGTTCGTGGGAGTGGACAACCATAAATGCTATTTCTAAATCCATTTTGTACGGTGTAAGTGAATCCGCAAAGACTAACGGGAAATACAGACTTTTACGTATTACGGACATTCAAAACAACAACGTACAATGGGATTCTGTTCCATATACAGATTTCGATGAGAATAAAGCAAAATTATATTTACTAAGCGATGGCGACATTCTGTTTGCTAGAACTGGTGCAACTGTCGGTAAATCATATCTGGTACAAGGATTGACAGAAGAAGCTATTTATGCTTCATATTTGATCCGAGTCCAAACTTATGATGCTGTTTTGCCTCAATACGTCAAGTTCTATTTTGAGTCAGGTTATTATTGGGAACAAATAGAACAAGGATCTGTTGGAGTGGGACAGCCTAATGTAAATGGGACCATATTAGGCAATTTGCATATCCCAATACCACCTATACATGAACAGGACAGAATTGTTTCTGAACTTTTAAAATGGATTGGTATAATTGATGTTATTGAACTGGGTAAAACAGATTTGCAGACCATTATTAAACAGGTTAAGAGTAAAATTCTTGACCTTGCCATTCATGGAAAACTCGTGCCACAAGACCCGAATGACGAACCCGTTTCTGAGTTGCTAAAGCGTATCAATCCGAAGGCAGAGATTACTTGTGATAACGCGCATTATACGCAGTTACCCGAAGGATGGCAAATTGTATCTATGCAAACCTTATGCAATTTAATTGATGGAGAAAAGCAAAGTGGCATTGAAAGAATTAATCTTGATGTCAAATATTTGCGCGGTGAGCGTGATGCTAAGAAGTTAATGGCAGGCAAATACATTCCGGCAAATTCTCTTTTGATATTGGTTGATGGTGAGAATTCTGGGGAAGTATTCAGAACTCCAATAGACGGCTATCAAGGTAGCACATTTAAGCAGTTATCTATAACAGATGAAATGAATGCTGATTATGTCTTACTAGTGATAAACTTACATCGCAAGACCCTGCGAGAGAATAAGGTAGGTTCTGCAATTCCGCATCTTAACAAAAAACTATTCAAGGCAATAGAAGTACCTATACCTCCTTATAATCAACAGAAGAGGATTGTAGAAGCTATAAATATTGTGTTTAAACATCTTGATACAATAATGGAGAGTCTATAAACTCTCCATTATTGTATCTAATTGAGCAAATATCTTATTAACCGCATTTATAATTCTTTGTTGTTCCGTAAATGGCGGCAAAGGAATATAGGTATTTATTATTTTTTCTTTGGATATATTTGGCTGTGCTCCACCACCTCCCATTTTTATAAACTCTTCCCTATGGGATAATAAAAAAAGAAATATAAACTCTCTATCTATCCCTTTAAAGACTTCACAAGCACAACAGGCTTGATTCGTTGTAGCAGGAAAAGTTAATATTCCTATCTTTCCTATTGTTGCTCCATACATAGCAATTAACACACTACCAGTAGGATTTAGTTTCACAGAAGTCTCATTCAAGGCTTTTTCTGTTATATATTCGGGAATATGGGTAATATATCCATCATTTAAATCTCCCGTTTTTAGCCAAGGAATATTCCCATTATAATAATCCTTATTCAGCCTATTTGGTGTGCTCCCCGACTGCCATTTGCCAATTTTTCCAAGTGTTGTCCAACTCCAATTTTGAGGTACCTCAAAAGGTAACTGCGTATAATGCGCGTTATCACAAGTAATCTCTGCCTTCGGATTGATACGCTTTAGCAACTCAGAAGCGGGTTCGTCATTTGGGTTTTGCGGTACAAGTTTACCATGAATGGCAAGGTCTAGGATTTTTATTTTTACTTGTTTTATTACAGTTTGTAAATTTAATTTGTCTTGTTCTATTTTATCTATTAATTTAAACCAACGCTCAATTTCTTTAACTATATACTGTTGTTCTGCAAATGGAGGAAGTGGTATTTGTAAAGATAACAATAACTCACGTTTCAATCCAGGTATTAATCCATTGGCTTTTGATATTATACTCTCTATGTTATTTTTTACAACAGCTTTTACGTATTTAATATTGATATAATTTGTATACACTCTTATTGCTTGTATCTGACGAGCTATATGAACTGTGCCAATATTGTTAATAGCCATTTTTCCAACGCCAGCACCTTTGCATACAACAAGTAAATCATTTAAATATGAATAAACAGACGGATATTCTGTCCATCTATTAATAATAAGTTGTTCATTTTCAATATTGCTGGCTCCAATGATATAAGGTATACCAGAAACATTGTTATTATATTTCTCTGGTGAAAAATCTTGTCCAGAAACAAGTTCTAAGATTTCCTCTAATGTTGTCCACTCCCAATTATCAGGAATTTCAAACGGCACGTTCCCATAATGGTGCGTATGTATAGTAAGCTATGGTTAATATTGTATCGTTAAAGCTTTTGCCATAACACACTTTGAATGTTTTTATTTTCTATTCCGTTTTTCTGTTTGTCACACAGAAAGTCAGACGATGGACCATCATTATCTACATGGACCTCTGCCAGTCTACCGTTGGCAGAAATGAACGCTGTTTCCAGCTGCTGTGTCTTGTTCTTGCTTTCTTTGGAGATGCGCTTTTGTACAATGGGAATAACAATAAAAATAAGAGGCTAAGACGGAGCAACGCTCCCTTAGCCTCTTACATTATAAATATGTCTTACGTATTTACAGATTGTCGATAACATTGCAGATGTCACCGAAGATGCGGTCGAGTTCGCCAAGACCGTTGATGTGGTGATGAAGGTTCTCCTTTGAGTACCATTCAATCAGCGGAGCAGTCTGGTTGTGATAAACGTCGAGACGCTTCTTTATTGTCTCCTCGTTGTCGTCAGAGCGTCCGCTCTCCTGACCGCGTTTGATGAGGCGTGTCATCAGTTCGTCCTCGGGAACGTCGAGCTCTATCATAGCTGCAATTTTGTGTCCGCGCTCGTTGAGCATGCTCTTCAGAGCCTCTGCCTGCGGTATTGTGCGGGGGAAGCCGTCGAAGATGACACCCTTGTGCTCTTTTCCGAAGCTGTCGTAAACGCTTGCAAGGATGCTTACCATCAGTTCGTCAGGAATAAGCTGTCCTTTGTCGATGTATTGTTTGGCAGTTTTTCCCAGTTCTGTCTCGTTCTTGATTTCGTTACGCAGTACGTCGCCTGTTGAGATGTGGCCAAATCCGTACTTCTTAATCATAAGATCGCTTTGTGTGCCCTTTCCTGAACCGGGCGCACCGAAAATTACAATATTTTTCATCTTTTTACTTTATGTTATTTTGTCTTACTCTTCCACCAGAGTATATATGTCGCGCAGGTTGCGTCCCTGCTGGTTGTAGTCGAGTCCGTAGCCAACGATGAAGTCGTTAGGAATCTCCATTGCGGCATATTCGATGTTCAGATCAACCGTAAGTTTTTCGGGCTTGAGCAGGAGTGTGCAGATATGCACCGACTCGGGGTTGCGCGTTCCGAGTGAGTCTATCATGCGTTTCATTGTCAGTCCGCTCTCAACAATGTCTTCAAGGATTATTACTGTTCTGCCAGAGATGTCCTCGTTGATGCCTATAACCTCCTTGATTTTTCCTGTAGACATTGTGCCCTGATATGAGGCCAGCTTCACGAAGGAAATCTCACACGGAATAGTTATGAGCCGCATAAGGTCGGCTGCGAAAACAAACGAGCCGTTGAGCACGGCCAGAAACAGCGGGTTCTTATCCTTCATGTCTTTGTTTATGCGGTCTGCAACCGCCTTGACGCGCTTCATAATCTCGGCTTCGGGATAAGAAATCTTGAATTTTTTGTCATGGATTGTTATTGGGTCCATAGTGCTTTTTTTATATTTTGGCACAAAATTACTAAAAATATATCAAACATTAATAAGCGATTGGCATTAATTTTGTATTTTTGCACTGATGAAGATTTTTACAGGTGCTCAGATTCGTGAGCTTGACAAATATACAATAGAGCACGAACCCGTTAAATCGATAGATTTGATGGAGCGTGCGGCTAAATCGATAACGCATGCCATTACCGAAACTTGGAGCAATGGTATGCCGGTGATTGTTTTTGCCGGACCGGGCAACAACGGAGGCGACGCCCTTGCCGTGTCGAGGATGCTTGCTGAGCAGAAATATGATGTAAGCGTTTATCTGTTCAACATCAACGGCAACTTGTCTGAAGACTGCAAGACCAACAAGCAGAGGCTTATTGAATGCAGGGCTGTAAGAAAGTTTGACGAGGTGGTGAACGAGTTTGACCCTCCGAAACTCGAAAAGAACATGCTTGTCATCGACGGCCTGTTCGGTTCGGGGCTTAACAAGCCGCTGGCCGGAGGCTTTGCCTCGCTTGTCAAGTATATCAATCAGTCGGCTGCTACGGTGGTGAGCATCGACGTACCGTCAGGACTGATGACTGAGGACAACACCTATAACGTAAGGGCAAACATCATAAAGGCTGACCTTACGCTGACACTGCAAAACATAAAGTTGTCGTTCCTTTTTGCCGAGAACCAACAGTTTATCGGCAAGCTTCGCATGCTCGACATAAGGCTGAGCAAGGAAGGCATGGAGCAGATGACATCACATTATCGCATTCTTGAGGAGAACGACCTCAGGCCGCGTCTGCTGCATCGCGACTGTTTTGCGCATAAGGGCGACATGGGCCATGCGCTCATCGTAGCCGGCAGCTATGGCATGGCCGGAGCCGCCGTGCTTGCCACAAAGGCATGCCTGCGCAGCGGTGTGGGTAAAGTGACCGTCTGCACGCCAAGACGCAACAACGACATACTGCAGATGTCTGTTCCCGAAGCCATAATGCATGTCGACAAGGAAGAAACCTTCTTCTCAGAGTCGGTTGAGACAGCAGACTATGATGCATTAGGCATCGGACCCGGACTGGGCATGCAGGAAGGCGCAGCTATAGCATTTATCAGTCAGGTGCGCCGTGCGCAGATTCCTGTTGTGGTTGATGCCGACGGCCTGAACATCCTTGCAAGCCACAGGGCATGGCTGCAGCAGTTGCCCAAGGGCATAATAATGACGCCGCATCCAAGAGAGTTTGAGCGCTTGTCTGGCAACAGGTTCAACGACAGCTATGAGCGCCTGAGCAATGCCCGCGACATGGCAGAGCACCTGCAGGCTTATATCATACTCAAAGGCCACAATTCAGCCTTGTGTATGCCTGACGGAAACATCGTTTTCAACTCTACGGGAAATGCCGGAATGGCAACAGCCGGAAGCGGCGACGTGCTGACAGGTATAATAACAGGACTCTTGGCGCGTGGCTACAGGCAGGCTGACGCATGTATGCTGGGAATGTATCTGCACGGACTTGCCGGCGACCTCGCTGCGAAAGAGATAGGAATGGAGAGTATGGTGGCAGGCGACATCATCAGATATCTGCCACAGGCGTTCCGCCGTCTGGAAGATTAAACCGGCAACAGGCCTTATGGCCGTTGCCTTTTCCATATATTATAAGTTAGAACCGAAAATAATGAGATATTATGAAGAAGCTGATAACATGTGCATTGCTTTTTACAATGGGACTTCATGCCGCATCTGCCCAGAAAGGTAAGAACGTGGCAGAGGGAACCGGGTATTATCTTCCACGCACCGAGTTGCGCTTTACGGTGAAGATGGAAAAGACATCCTATACGCCGGGCGAGTTTGCCGTTTATGCCGAAAAATATATGAAGGTGAGAAACGTCAGCATGCAGCCATCTGTTACCTACCGCATGTTGGGACTTGACATTAACTCTGAAGGCGAGCGCGACACGTCTAAGTTTTATGTGGCTCCGGTCGACTCTAAACATAATATACAGACGCTTGAACTCGACGATAACGGTGTGCTGCTTGCCATAAATGCAGAACCGAAGCAGATAAAGGAGCGTGTGCCGTTTAAGCCCGCGCCGAAACCTGCACCGCTAAATCCGCGCGACTATATGAACGAGGATGTTCTCTCGGCAGGCAGTTCGGCCAAGATGGCTGAGCTTTGCGCTCTTGAGATTTATGACATACGCGACAGCCGCAGCCTGCTGAGCAAGGGACAGGCCGACTTTATGCCTAAAGACGGCGAGCAGCTCAAGATAATGATGCGCAACCTTGACGAGCAGGAGAGCGGACTTATGCAGCTCTTTACGGGTGTTACCGTTAAGGACACTATTGAGACCGAGATTGTGTTTGTGCCTAACAAGGAAACCGACCGCCAGCTGCTGTTCCGCTTCTCGAAGTGGATGGGCATAACCGATGCCGACGACCTTGGTGGCAATCCATATTATGTAAGTGTTGAAGACAAGCATATCATGCCGTCTGTTCAGGAAAATCTGCTCAGCACGAAGAAGGCCAAGGACAATGGTGGATTTTATGTAAATCTTCCGGGAAAGATAAAGGTTACTCTGTTTAAGGGCACTGAACAATGGGCTGCATACGAGCTTTATGCCGCTCAGTTTGGTCAGGTGGTGGCTCTTGACGAAGGACTTTTCGACAAGAAACTGCTTACGAGCATTGTTCTCAATCCTGTTACAGGCAGCCTTGAGAGCATAGAGATAGAGAATATTAAGAAATAATTAGGCATTTCCCAGCCATATTTCCTGCATCATGGCCCGCTTTCATTCCTGAAAATGTGAATAAAATTTAAAAACATTTGACGGTACGCAAGTAAAATGCACTTTGATGATTTCATTGGTGTAAGATAAATAATAAATATGTTATGAAAGCAATGAAATTCTTTACAGTGATAGCGTTGGCCATGATGTCGGTTTTCACAATCACCTCTTGTGACAACGACAACGATGTTTATTGGTATTATCCGCCTTATCCCAACGCGCTTGTTACGGTGAAGCCCGTAAGCGACAACGGTTTTTACCTTCAGTTGGACGACAGCACCACGCTGTTCCCCACAAACATGAAGACTTCGCCTTACGGCGACAAGGAGGTAAGGGCGCTGGTATGCTTTACAGAGGTGAAGCCTGTCAACTCAGACTATACCAAGTCGGTAGAGATAAACTGGATGGACAGCATACTGACAAAGAAGGGTGTGCCTTATCCGGGTGAAGAAGGCGAGGCTGAATATGGTGAAGATCCGATAGAGATTGTAAAAGACTGGGTAAACATTGCCGAAGACGGATACCTCACTCTGCGTTTCCGCACACGTTGGGGCAACAATGGAGTGGCACACTTCGTCAACCTGTTCACCGGAGTTAATCCCGATGACCCGTATGAGGTTGAGTTCCGTCACAATGCCTTTGGCGATGTCAACGGAGTATGGGGCGACGCCCTTGTGGCTTTCCGCCTGAGCGACCTGCCTGACACAGAAGGCAAGACCGTGAAACTGACATTGAAATATAAGTCGTTCAGCGGCGAGAAGTCAATACAGTTCGACTATTGCAGCCGTAAGGCTGCCGGAAGCACGAATATAGCCGAAAAGCCGGCATATTCATCGCGTGTTAAGTAATCCGGATTATTATTGTTTGTTGATTATATTTCAGAAAAGGCCCCGCCGAGTGTTTCGGCGCAGGCCTTTTCGATATTAAAGAATGACAAAAAACTACGGCAGATATAAAGAGAACGACCTCGTCGAAATGGTAGTTAAGAAAGACCGGGGTGCAATGAAATTCCTTTATGACAGATATGCAGAATATTTGTCTGCCGTGTGTGGTCGCTATATCGCAGACGAAAACGACCGCAAGGATGTCTTGCAGGAGTGCTTTATCAAGATTTTTATGTCGCTCTCTACATTCGAGTATCGCGGCGACGGTTCGTTGAAGGCATGGATGGCAAGGATAACGGTCAACGAGTCGTTGAAGTTTATAAGAAAAAGCGCCACTTACAGTTTTATTGAATATGGCGAGAATGTGCCCGACACGGCCGACGAACCTGAAGTGGAAGGCGTGCCGGATGATGTAATCAATAAGCTGATTTTGTCTCTCCCTCCTGGTTATCGAATGGTTTTCAACCTCTATGTGTTTGAAAACAAAAGTCATAAAGAGATTGCACGTATGCTTAACATTGGCGAAAGTTCGTCGGCATCTCAGTTCTCCAGGGCAAAGGCCCTGCTTGCAAAACGTATTAAAGAATATAAAACAGCACATAAAAATGATTAGGTCATGGAAAAACAATGGATAGAAGATCTCAGAAAACGATTTGACGACAGAAAGGCTCCCGTTCCGGAAGGCTTGTGGGATGATATTGAGTCTGCCATGGCCGAGGCAGGTGCTGATGCCGTAGACAGTAGCACAGGCAAGCGCCGGGCACGCATCGTTCCTCTCTGGGGGCGATGGTCTGCCGCAGCTGCCGTTTGTGCCGCCTTGGTTGTCGGTCTGGTTAAGTATAGTCAGCCTGCACCTACTGAGCTGGCGTCTGTGGGCAGTGCGCCTCACAAGTCGGCTGACGTTTCTGCCGCAAAGTCTTCAGATAATGTTGCTTATGAATCTGCGTCTACAGATGAAGCCGGCGATGCCGTACAGCCCGCGCTGTCTAGGCTAAAGGCCGGAGTGGCAGCTGTAGTTGAGAGAGCAAAAGAGCGTGCTGCCGTAGACAGCGTAAGGGTAGAGACTGCTGACGAAAACCTCGTGGCTGATGCCGGCGTGGCCGCAGATAAAGAAAACAAAGCTGCTGAAACTGCAAAGAAGGAGGTGTCTGTAGTGAGACATCAGCCTTCAGGCCGCAGACAGTCGCCTTATCGTGCAGACAACGATGACCTGCTGGCTGTCAGTTCGCACAAGCGTCATGACTCAGGCGTGTCGGTAGGCGTATATGGTGCCAACTTCATGTCTATTGGAGGCACTTCTAATGGCGGCATGATGTCTCAGCAGCAGATGAACGCTTACGTTGATCCGGTTTTGAACAAGGATTTTGTCATGCTTACATCTATGAACGACAACCTCAGAGCCGCCGAGACAGAGGAGAACGAGGTGAAGGTTAAACACCGCCAGCCGGTCAGACTCGGTATGTCTGTGCGTTTCAAGTTGCTTGACAGACTTGGCGTGGAGACTGGTATGAGCTATTCTTATCTGTCGTCTGACATTGCTTCAGGTGATGATGAAGGCGGATTCCGCACAGAGCAGAAACTTCATTATGTAGGTATACCTTTGGGTGTGAACTATGATATCTGGAAGACTGACTTCCTCGAGGTTTATGCCTCTGCCGGCACCATGGCCGAGTTTTGCGTTTCAGGTCGTTCGAGCACGGAGTATGTTTCAGACCAGACAATAATGAAGCGCACTGAGACCGACATGAAAGACAGCAGGCCGCAGTGGTCGGTGAATGCTGCCGCAGGTGTGCAGTACAACTTCAGCAACCTTCTGGGTCTGTATGTGGAGCCGGGTGTGAGTTATTATTTCGATAACGGCAGCAGTGTGTCTAACATATATAAGGATAAGCCGTTTAACTTTAATCTTAATTTAGGTCTTAGGTTTACTATAAGATAGTTGCAGACGTAATGTTTACAGTTATTTTGGTCATGCTTTCAGGCATGCTTTTAGGGCGCTTGCTGCGTAACCGCCGCATGACGTTTTTGCCCCGCGTTGTAATGTTCCTTATATGGGTGCTTCTGTTTCTGCTTGGAGTAGAGGTGGGAGCAAACCCCGAGATAATACGTAATTTGAAGTCGCTTGGCGTCGAGGCTTTTGTCCTTGCAGTGGCAGGCACGTTGGGCAGTGCCGTTCTGGCATGGGCTTTATGGCGTTATGCAGAAAGGAGCGGTGAGCGATGAGAGACAGTCTTATTATCGTCGGCTTTTTTGTGTTGGGTATTGTCTTCGGCATGAACGACATTCTCCCTGACTCGTTGGTGGGCAATAGCAGCGTCAGCTTTGGTGCTTTGTGCGGCCTGATGTTTTTTGTAGGTGTCAGCGTAGGCAGCGACTCTAAGATATTCGCCAGCATACGTTCGGTCAATCCGCGGCTTATGCTTCTGCCGCTTATGACCATTGTCGGCACCCTTGCAGGCACCGCTGCGGCTTCATTCCTGTTTCCGCGCCACGGCTTTACCGACTGTCTTGCTGTCGGTTCGGGGTTCGGCTATTATTCATTGTCAAGCATATTCATCACGGAATATCGTGGAGCTGAGCTGGGCACGGTGGCTCTCCTTGCTAATATCTCGCGTGAACTTATAGCGCTCCTTTGTGCTCCTTTGCTGGTTAAGTTCTTCGGAAAACTTGCTCCTATTTCTGCCGGTGGAGCCACGACGATGGACACCACTTTGCCTATAATATTGCGCTATTCAGGCCAGCAGTTTGTCATGCTGTCTGTATTTCACGGTTTCTTGGTTGATTTCAGTGTGCCGTTCCTGGTGACATTCTTCTGCTCTATATAATATAATGTATTGGTCTTGTGGTGCAGTGGCAGAGTGCATGTTCTGACTTTGCCAGTTATGCATGCTGCAATATGTGGCCTTTTGGATTCTGATTGACGGCTTATTGCCTGCTGATATGTCACATATTGCAATGCAAGATGCCTTCTCCTGTGTGTACGGCATGATTCATAAAAAGTTTTTCTTAGAAACTCGTAACTTATCACAATTGCCCTTAATGCACTAATATTCAATGCTTTAGCATGTGACGAGTTGAATACTCAACTCGTCACATCATCATAATCCTGTTGTTTTTATATACGTAAAATGCGTAGTCGGTTTTACAGCGTGATGAGTTGGCACAACAACTCGTCACGCTGTAACTCATTGAAGATTATTGCGTTACGTGTCAATGTGATGAGTGATGAGTTTTTTTGAAAAAATTGTTTTGCTGATCGAAACAAAATATGTGCATAATGTTTAGATGTATTGGTTGAAAATAGTTCATAAGATTTGACGGATTAAAAAATGTTAATAGCATGGAACTGCTTTCCAAAGTGTGATTACAACACTTATGCGTAATCGTTATATTTATGATTTGTCTATTATTATGGCTATATCGCCGTTAAAATGAAGCAAGTCTTATTATATAAATATAAATTATTAACTTTATTAATCTTATGAAAAAACATTTGCTAATAGGCGCTTCTTTGTGTGCGTTGAGTTTGTCAGCGCAGGCACAGCGTATCGACTTTGATAACGCTCCGCTTAATCCCGGGCGCGACACCGAGGACAAATATATCGGATGGACAGTAGATAAGGCAGTTGCTGACACTCTTACAGACATAGAAGTGCCGGGCGACGAAACCCGCAAACTGACACTTGTTGTCAACTGTGGCGACCAGTCGGTTACAAACAGAACTCTGAAATCTAACTGGTGGAAAGACGGAGTGAACAAGCATTCTAAGCTTGTAGGCGATTGTGTGGCTGTATATGGATTTGATTCTGACGGCAACACCCCTCAGCTTACAACAGAGAGCGCAACGATGAACCTTGTCTTTAAGGGACTTTCAGCCGGCAGTCACTCCTTGTTGGCATATCTCAATGTTACTGATGGCAATATCTCTTCGGTAGCACCGATTGACGTGCTGGTGGATGGCGTAAAGGTTGCCGAAAATATAATAATGTCGTCAAGGGCTGAAAGCCCGTCTGCCAGCGGACAGGCTTATATAACGTTTAATGCCGTTGAGGGTGCTGACGTAACTGTAAGTTTTGTGTCAAAGCCAGAGGCAGGTGTTACGTATGGTACTTCCGGAATATTCCTCAGCGGTATTGTGCTGGATGAGTCGAATCCTAATTCAACGGCTTTAGATCCTTATCCCGTAAATCTCGACTATCATGTCGATGCAGACAACGGTTCGCTCACACTGAGGTGGACTAAAGCGCCGATAGCAGTCAGCAGCGTTGTATATATGGGCACATCAGCCGATCAGCTGGTGAAGGTCGGCGAGACAAATGATGATTTTTACACAGTAAGCAACCTCTCTGCCGCCGAGTCGGCACTTAACACATACTATTGGCGTGTTGATGAGATCGATGCCGAAGGTAACGCCTATCCGAGTGATGTATGGTCGTTCCGTCCGCGCCGCATAGCATTCCCCGGAGCCGAAGGATATGGAAAGTATGCTATCGGAGGTCGTGGCGGAAGTGTTTATCATGTAACGTCTCTTGAAGATTATTCTGCTGAAGAGGCTCCTGTTCCCGGCACTTTCAGATATGGACTTACTGAAGTTGACGGTCCTCGTACTATAGTATTCGACGTTTCCGGAACAATCAACCTTAAGTCTCGTCTGACATGTTCTGACCCATACGTTACCATCGCAGGACAGACAGCTCCCGGCAAGGGTATCCTTTTCCGTGGTGCTCCTATCGGTGTGGCAAGCGACGGCATCACACGCTTCGTCCGTATGCGCCGAGGATATCATAATGACGATGTGGCTGATCAGGCTAAAGGACTCGACGGTCTTGGTATGGCCGGCAACAATAATGCGATAATGGACCACTGCTCTGTAGGATGGACCATCGACGAGGCTTTCAGTTCGCGCAATGCCAAGAACATCACCTTGCAGCGCACTCTTATCTCTGAAGCCCTCAACGTGGCAAATCATCCTAATTATGGTCCAGGTGCGGCACACGGATATGCTGCTACCATTGGCGGCGACACTGCCACTTATCACCATAATCTTCTTGTTCATAACGAAGGACGCAACTGGAGTTTGAGCGGCGGACTTGACGGAGCCGGAAGTTATGCCGGACATCATGACGTATTTAATAATGTAGTATATAACTGGGGCGGACGTGCCACAGACGGCGGAACACATGAATGTAATTTTGTAAATAACTATTATAAGATGGGTCCTGCAACCACTCAGCGCTTCTTGTTGCGTGCACAGCTTGAAGGCACCGGCACAGGTTCGCAGTCATATTATGTTAAAGGCAATCTTAGAATAAATAAGGACGGATCTGTTACAGAAGATGCGCTTGACGAAACTTACAGATATGAGACATCTGGGGGACAGGTGGTTGATTGGACGGTGTTCGTAGACAAGCCCTTCTTCGATTCCAAGGCTGAAATACAGGATGCAAAGGATGCTTATAAGTCGGTTCTGTCTGACGTCGGAGCCAATCTTCCTTATTTTGATGAGCACGACATGCGCATGGTAAGCGAGACATACAATGGCACGACAAGTACAAAGGGTAGCGTTTCGGGTAAACTGGGACTTATCGACCGCGAGACAGATGCTGAAGGATATGTTTATTTCCCTGAAGTAGGCGAGACACGCGGTGCCGATTTTGATACAGATGGCGACGGTATGCCAGACTGGTGGGAGAAGGCCAAGGGATTAAATCCGAATCTCGAAGATAACAATACGCTTAATGCCGAAGGTTACACAGCATTGGAAGAGTATCTTAATTGGATGGCTGAGCCAAATTATCAGATTCTTCCTGGTGTTGAGAGCAAAATTGACTTAAATGCCTTGTTTGTTGGCTTTGATAAAAATTCAGCATTTTATGGCTATGAGTGTCCTGACGGATGGAATGTGATGGATAATTCTGATGGTACGCTCAGCATAGAGCCGGACATTAATGCCGACGGACTTTTCACTATACCTGTTTTCTGTGGTGATGGTACGACAGAGTATACAATGACTCGCAACATTAATTTGTTTGTATCTTCTTCAGCCACTGCAATAGAAAGTCCTGCTGACATCGAGAATGGCGCTTCTGCAAGTTATCAGATATATTCAGTGGATGGCGTGTTGCTGAAAAATGGAAAAGATTTCAAGTCGCTGCCACAGGGTATATATATATTAAAGGTTACAGACGGCAAGAAAGTAAAGTCATATAAAGTGGTGAACAAATAAAAACCAGACATATCAAGAAAAATCCGTTTGAAGGAGTCTCTCCGGATAACGGATTTTTTATTTAACCCAAATCTGTTATTATGATTTGGATCGTATTTTTCTTTATATCGAGTGCATTTTCGGTATGTCAGGAAAAGCGAACAAGAAGATGCCAATAGAAACAAAAGACTGACTGAAAGCATTAATGCACAAAATTGGTAATGCAATGTGCGGCCTAATGACAGATTTTGGCTAAAATGAATTATGGCATATTTGAAAATCAAAAAGAATATATCTTCTTTATATGAATAAAACTCCAATTTTTTATCTGTTTTTGGGTTTTAGACTAAATTTTTAAAATTAGTGTAAAATTCGTAGATTTTACGAAGAATTATCCTGTTTCGCTTGATTTATATCAATTTTGAGCAGAAAAATCGATATTTTTGAAAAAATAATCCTCAAAAAGTTTGTGAGAATAAAATAAACCCCTTATCTTTGCACTCGCTTTCACAACGATAGTGATAGCGAACAAGAAAAGAGTTCTTTGAAAAGTTTACATATACAACAGAAACAGTACAGGCCTTCAATCGTTTCTTAATAAGAAACATGAAGGGAAGAACATGTAGGGTTCCGTCCATATTGCTTGATTCATTTCTAGCAAAGATGGCAATTCACATATACTGGATAATGAAATGCGTACATTACAGAGCAGATTAAATTAATCTTTACCTTCGGGTATTGATTACATTATAAAGAAATTTTACAGTGGAGAGTTTGATCCTGGCTC
>UMLC01008526.1_pt1 | contig 27172 bp, 22 predicted proteins | sample 1966451 | NCBI WGS metagenome assembly UMLC01 (sample SAMEA4836193, study PRJEB28245) | human gut metagenome | biome: gut microbiome; material: fecal sample | place: Denmark | collected 2008
CGCACCCAAAAAGTTGCATTTATAAGTTGAACTCAAGAATAATCGCGCAAATTTACATATAAATAGTGAAACTTGGCGTCTGCGCAAAACAAAAAAAACCGGAACTGCTGTTCCGGTTTTTCTATAACGCAGGTTTTGGATGCTGCTACATGTTCATGCCGCCGTCCACTTGGATAACCTGTCCCGACACGTAAGAAGACATGTCGGAAGCGAGGAATGTGGCGATGTTTGCAACGTCCTCTGGAGTGCCGCCGCGGCGCAATGGAATTTTCTTGCACCATTCTTCCTTGATTTCGTCAGAGAGTTTGGCAGTCATGTCGGTGATGATGAAGCCAGGAGCGATTGCGTTGGCGCGGATGCCGCGGGAGCCGAGCTCCTGAGCCACCGACTTAGCCAAGCCGATCATGCCGGCCTTTGATGCAGAGTAGTTTGCCTGACCGGCGTTGCCGTGTACGCCAACAACCGATGCCATGTTGATGATAGAGCCTGTGCGCTGGCGCATCATCACTGGAGTCACCGCGTGAACGAAGTTGAACGCAGACTTCAGGTTGACGCCGATCACAGCGTCCCATTGAGCCTCCGACATACGCATCATCAAGCCGTCTTTTGTGATGCCGGCGTTGTTTACGAGGATGTCAAGACGGCCGAAGTCCTTCACCACTTCAGCCACCACGTTGTGGCAAGCCTCGAAGTCGGCTGCGTTTGAGGCGTAACCTTTAGCCTTTACGCCGAAAGCTGCTATTTCTTCTTCTGTTTTCTTTCCGTTTTCGTCGATTACCAGGTCGGTGAACGCGATGTCGCAACCCTCAGAAGCGAACTTCAATGCAATTGCTTTTCCGATACCTCTTGCTGCACCTGTGATGAGTGCAACTTTTCCTTCCAATAATTTCATAACTGTATAATTAAAAAGTTGTTATTTAAAATTCAAATGTCCGGCACACGCCTGTCACTGCTTGATGCCGTATAAAATAAAATCACTCAGATAGTCGCGCAGCTTGTCTTTCTCGATGCCCAGCTCGCGGAAGTTCTCGCGGATGTAGGGCACGTCGAGACCCTGCAGACACAGAATCATCACCATGGCCGTCTTGTCGACGTGCTTGATGCGGAAAATGCCGCTGTCGACGCCTTCCTGAAGTATAGTTTCGAGAATGTGCACTTCCTTGGGGCTTGTGGCTTTGCGGGCGCGCTCCACCTTGCGCACATCGCGGAAAAATCCGGCGCGCAGCGAGCCGTTGCGATGCACGAGGTCTTTCATCGCGTCAAAGCGTTGGAAAATGAATTCCATCAGCTTTTCGTCGGCGGGAATCTGAAGTTTCGCTATCTCGCTGAGCTTGCTCAGCACCTTGTCGCTTTCAGTCTCTACCACAGCGTTGTAGATGTCGCGCTTGTTTTTGAAATAAGTGTAGATGGTGCGACGTCCCTTCTCGGCGGCGATGGCGATGTCGTTCATCGTCGTGTTTTCAATGCCCTTGTGGGCAAAGAGCTGACGGGCAATGTCGATTAGTTTATCTCTTGTTTTCACCATATTTACTTTTTGTCTTCAGACTGCACAAATGAAGATTTTGTGTGCGAAATTAATCATATTATTTCAGAGAGGCAAAAAATATCGGTGTAAAATGAGGCGTGTGGATTGGAAATGGTGATGGAAATCCGTGAAAAACAGCGGCTTGCACGGCTTCAAATCTTTAGGGCGTCTGCTTGCCGTATCCGGCGCTTTTCTGCCCATCGCGACGGTTAGGATAGTTTAATTCCGATGGGCAACATTGCTGCCCGTGTGAATGATTAAACCCAAATCGGACTTTGGTGTAGGATTTCACGAAAAGCGTTGAGTCTAACCCTTAATCCAGACACAAAAACAGCAGCCCCGGAGGATTTTGAAGTTTCTCCGAGGCTACTGTTTTGACTATAATGGGGCAGACGCTTATCTGCGCGTCATCCGCACTACGTTTTCAACGTGGTGGGTGTGGGGGAACATGTCGACAGGCTGCACTTCCTCCACGCGGTAGAGGCTGTCCATGAGGGCGAGGTCGCGCGCTTGTGTCGCCGGGTTGCAGCTGACGTAGACGATGCGTTCTGGGCGGGCGTTTAGAATTACGTTGACCACGTCTTCGTGCATTCCTGCGCGCGGCGGGTCGATGATCATCACGTCGGGACGTCCGTGCTCGGCGATGAATCCGTCGGTGAGCACGTCCTTCATGTCGCCGGCAAAGAAGATGGTGTTGTCGATGCCGTTGACCTTAGAGTTGAGTTTCGCGTCGGCAATCGCCTCGGGCACGTATTCGATGCCCACCACTTTTTTCACCTGCCGCGCCACGAAGTTGGCTATTGTGCCGGTTCCGGTGTATAGGTCGTAGACCAGGTCGTCGGGCTTGAGGCATGCCATGCGGCGCGCCACCTTGTAGAGCTCGTATGCCTGCAGGGAGTTGGTCTGATAGAATGATTTCGGGCCGATGCGGAACTGTAGTCCCTCCATTTCCTCGTTGATGTAGTCGCGTCCGCGATATGTGATGACTTCCTGGTCGGCGATGGTGTCGTTCACCTTCTGGTTTACGACGTAGAGCAGCGATGTAATCTCCGGGAACTCAGCCGCAATGGCGCCCATCAAGTCGTTGATTTTCTCTTGTTCCGGTCGTGCGAACACCACGATCAGCATCACTTCGCCCGTGCTTGCGATGCGCACCATCAGCGTGCGCATAAGTCCTTGCTGCGCCTTGATGTCGTAGAACTCATATCCTTTTCCCAGCGCGTATTGGCGCACGAACAGGCGTATGCGGTTTGACAAATCGTCCTGAAGCCAGCATTTCTTGATGTCGAGCACTTTGTCGAACGCGCCCGGGATGTGGAATCCCAGAGCGTTGCGGTCGGCAATCTCGCGTCCGCTGCGCAGGTCTTCAAACGTGATCCAGCATTTGCATGAGAATGTGTATTCCAACTTGTTGCGGTAGCAGAAAGTTTCTTTTGACCCGAGCGTGGGGTTTACTTCCGGAATCTCCACCTTTGCGATGCGTGTCAGAGCGTCGACCACCTGGTCGCGCTTGTAGCGCAACTGGCTTTCGTAGGGGATGTGCTGCCACTTGCATCCGCCGCACACGCCGAAATGCTCGCAAGCCGGCGTCACGCGGTCGGGCGACGGCTTGACTATATCAACGATATGCGCCTCCGCATAGCTGCGCTTCTTCTTGTCCAATTTTATGTTGACCACATCGCCAGGTGCCCCGTATGGTATAAACACCACCATATCGTCGACGCGGGCAATGCTTTTGCCCTCGGCTGCCACACCTGTTATCTCAACGTTCTCCACAACCGGGAGCTCTTTGCGTTTTCTTCCCATATATATAATGAAATTTTGTGCAAAAGTACGTTTTTTTTGCCGTTCCATTTCAATGCTCTATAACATAAATAAAAAAACATGTGATTATTTTCTAATTTACGAGATTCTTTCTAAATTTGCAAAGACTGAATTGTCAATCACTTTAAATTATAATATTACTTAAACTTAATTTCATTAAATGAAACGGATTTACACTTTCGGTAATGGCCAGGCAGAAGGCCGTGCCGATATGAAGAACTTGCTTGGCGGCAAGGGTGCCAATCTCGCTGAGATGAACCTCATCGGCGTACCTGTTCCTCCGGGCTTTACAATCACAACTGAAGTTTGCACAGAATATAACACTCTCGGCCGTGAAGCCGTTGTGAAAATATTGGAAGAAGATGTCAAGAAATCTGTTGCCCACATTGAGAAGCTTACGGGCAACACGTTTGGCGACGCAGTGAACCCACTTCTCGTATCCGTTCGTTCGGGTGCACGCGTTTCGATGCCAGGTATGATGGACACAGTGCTCAACCTCGGTATCAACGATACCGTAGTGGAGGCTCTCTCCAAGAAGTCGGGCAACCCACGCTTCGCATGGGACAGCTACCGCCGCTTCGTGCAGATGTATGGCGACGTTGTTCTCGGCATGAAGCCGAAGTCGAAACAAGACATCGATCCGTTTGAGGAAATCCTTGACAAAGTTAAGGAAGAGAAGGGCGTGAAGAACGACACCGAGCTTACCGTTGACGACCTCAAGGGCCTTGTTGTGAAGTTTAAAGCTGCTGTGAAGAAGTCGACAGGCAAGGACTTCCCAGAATCGGCTTGGGAGCAATTGTGGGGTGCTATCTACGCAGTGTTCGACAGCTGGATGAACGAGCGCGCAATCCTGTATCGCCGCATGAACCAGATTCCGGAAGAGTGGGGTACGGCAGTCAATGTACAGGCCATGGTTTACGGAAATATGGGCAACACGTCGGCTACAGGCGTGGCATTCACCCGCGACGCCGCTACCGGCGAGGACATCTTCAACGGTGAGTACCTTATCAACGCACAGGGCGAGGACGTGGTTGCCGGTGTGCGCACTCCGCAACAAATCACAACCGAAGGCTCACGCCGCTGGGCTGCTCTCCAGGGCATCTCGGAAGAAGAGCGCGCAAGCAAATACCCTTCATTGGAAGAGTCGATGCCTGAATGTGCAAAAGAGCTTATCGAGACTCAGCAGAAACTTGAAGACTACTTCAAAGACATGCAGGACCTCGAGTTTACAATCCAGGACAACAAGCTGTGGCTGCTCCAGACTCGTAACGGAAAGCGTACAGGTGCCGCTATGGTTAAAATCGCGATGGACCTTCTCCGCGCAGGCGAAATCGACGAGAAGACAGTGCTCCGCCGTATGGAGCCACAGAAACTCGATGAATTGCTTCACCCAGTGTTTGACAAGGACGATTTGAAACGTGCACAGACAGTGGCTAAAGGTTTGCCAGCATCTCCGGGTGCCGCTACTGGTCAGATTGTATTCTTCGCCGATGATGCAGAGGCATGGTCGGAAATGAAGAAGAAAGTCATCATGGTGCGTATCGAGACATCTCCAGAAGACCTCCGCGGTATGTCGGTGGCACAGGGTATCCTTACAGCCCGTGGCGGTATGACATCGCACGCAGCCGTAGTTGCCCGCGGTATGGGTAAGTGCTGTGTGTCTGGCGCAGGCGAAATCAAGGTAGACTATAAAGAGAAAACCGTCATCATGGACGGCAAAACATACAAGGAAGGTGATTGGATTTCATTGAACGGCTCTACAGGCGACGTTTACGACGGTCAGGTGCCTACAGTCGATGCAGAGCTTTCAGGCGACTTCGCAGCAATCATGAACCTTGCTGAGAAATACACCAAGGTTGATGTCCGCACAAATGCCGACTCTCCACGCGATGCTCTCGTAGCCCGCAAATTCGGAGCCAAAGGTATCGGTCTTTGCCGTACAGAGCATATGTTCTTCGAGGGCGACCGTATCAAGGCAATGCGCGAGATGATTCTTGCCAACACAGAGGAAGGACGCCGTGCAGCTCTTGACAAACTGTTGCCTATCCAGCGTGCCGACTTCCAAGGAATCTTCGAGGCTATGGACGGTCTCGGCGTGACAATCCGTCTGCTCGACCCACCATTGCATGAGTTCGTGCCTCATCAGCTTGCCACTCAGAAAGAATTGGCAAACGAGATGGGTATCACCGTCGAAGAGGTGAAGAGCAAGTGCGACTCTCTTGAAGAGTTCAACCCGATGCTCGGTCACCGTGGATGCCGTCTTGGCAACACTTATCCAGAAATCACAGAGATGCAGGCCCGCGCCATCATCAAGGCAGCAATTGACTGCAAGGAAAAAGGCATCGATGTGCATCCGGAAATCATGGTTCCATTGGTAGGTGTAGTAAAAGAGCTTGAAATGCAGAGCGAAATCATCCGTCGCACAGCGGAAAAAGTGTTTGCGGAAAGAGGTACATCAGTGGCTTACAAGATTGGTACAATGATTGAGGTGCCTCGCGCCGCTCTCGTTGCCGACAAGATTGCCGAATATGCCGACTTCTTCTCGTTCGGAACAAACGACTTGACTCAGATGACATTCGGATACTCTCGCGATGACGCTCCTAAGTTCCTCAAATACTACAAGGAATTGGGTATCATCAAGACAGATCCATTCGAGGTGCTCGACCAGGAAGGTGTAGGACAGCTCGTAGAAATGGGTACAAAGAAAGGCCGTTCGACAAAGGCAGGTCTCAAGGTGGGTATCTGCGGCGAGCACGGCGGCGAGCCTTCTTCTGTCAAGTTCTGCGCTAAATTGGGCATGAACTACGTTTCTTGCTCTCCGTTCCGTGTGCCTATTGCACGCGTGGCTGCGGCGCAGGCTGCTGTAGAGGAATAATTCCAAATTGGCTTAATTAAAATAGTAGGCTGTAACTCATTGAAATACATGAGTTACAGCCTATGTTGTTCTTATACGGTTCGTACACTTGACAATGGAAATCGCGCCAAATGTGCGATGCTGTTGTTTGCAGGGTACATTGATGCAGCCACTTCCATGTCGGAGTCATGTGGTGGTGGTTCTACTCCTTCTTCTAGTTGGGGCAAGAAGGATGATGAAGATGACAGGAAGTTTGCCAACCGTTGCGCACAGATGGCTCATTCCATGTGCAAGCCTAAACCACGCAGCAGAAGTTTTCACCGATAAATCAATGAAATATGGCAATCAGAAAAAGCAAGATAAACATAGACACAGAAGAAAGATTCGACTTCGACAACATGATGAATGATATCGAAAACGAGGTTGAGGAACAGCAAGCCGAGGAGATTGCCGCCGGTGGCGGCAGATACAGGTTGAAGAAAGTCGGGGTAACGGCGAGCGAAAAAGTCTTTGAGCGAGGCGACCCAGTAGAAGATGTTGATGCGCTCGTAAGGTTTGAGTTTGATGGGCTTGCCGTATAGGACGTTTGCGAGTTCATCGAGCAGATCGTCCGACTGAGTTTGCAGAGAACCTTGATAAAGGTTATCGACGATGATGTAAGTTTCAAAAGGCACTTCTGAGAAGTCCGCCGGGAGAGCATGGGCGCGGTTGATTTTCGAGATACGCACCGGGACGGTCGGCAGCGTACCGAGCCAGTCAAGATGCGGCAGCAGCTCGGCGAGTGTGAGCGGCGTAACCTCGAAAAGGATTTTGCCTTTTTTCAGGAGATATGAGCCGGAGTCTTGTCGCCCGATAACCTTTGTGCCGCTCCATTGGAGCAGGCATAGGGTCTTGATTTCATCGGAGGCGAAGTCCGAGGCGATAAGACTGTAAGCATAACGAAGTTGCTTGTCTGATAACTCGTGCCAGCCTTGCGGCACGACAAAGTTAATGGAGATTGTCTGCATAGAAAAAGTGCTTTATCGTACTGCGAAAGTACGGTAAAGCACTCTATGGGGAAAAGACAACGATTATTGGAATAAATCCTCGTTATTCTTTTTGTTGAGTAGTTGATCAAGAATCGTTTGATAGTTGAGTTGAGAGAGCAGATTATCAAAATCTTCAGCACCTTCAAGTGCAAAATAAATCTGCTCATCAATATAACGGTTTGATGATGAAGTTACTTTTGGAGCCCAAACTGCAATCATCTTGCCATTGTCAAGTATGAGAAATCTCATTTTAACTCTTTGGCCAAATGAGAACCACCATTTAGAACCTGACCAAGCGATTGTTACGGAAGGGAATTTGATGTCAAATTCTTTGTCCATTTCTGTAACATTATTCCCTTTGGCGACTTTGACCCAATCTAAATATTTAGCCTTAACAAGTTCTAATGCAGTCTTAAATGACTCAAGATCTTTGCCGTCTATCGCAATGAAAGCATGTTTTGCATCTTTGGCTTCTATGCCAATATACACGCTCTGAATTTTATCATTCTTCAGTGCGGCTTCAATTTCAAATTCTTTACCAAAATATGTATTTTGGTATTTTCCTACGGTTTGCTCAGCCTTGGCGCAAACCGCAAGAATCATTATTGAAATGAGTAAAAATATTTTTTTCATATTCTTGAAATTTATTTAATACCGCTAATTTAATCAAAAATATTGAACTGACCAAACTAAAAGAAAAATCCTGAAGATTTTTTAATATTCTTGAACACCGGTGGAGCGAACAATTCCGCTGTCTTCGACCCGTACCACTCCGCAAAATCGCTCTCATTGAGCCGAATGTAGTTCACTATATCAGCCAGCCTACGCGAGTTGAAAGAACCCGACCGCAGGTAGCCCACTATCTTTCAGTCAGATCTCCGCGCAGGTTTTCCGAGCGGAGCGCTGACATAAGTTCGGGCGATAGCCATTCTTCGGCGAGCGATGCTTCAAGGTCAATGACCTGTGAGCGGAGTTCGAGATACTTTTCCCAACGGGAGCCGGTGGCTCCACCGAGTGCATCTACAATGCCGAGGTCCGGGAAAAGTGTCGCTCCGAAGAAATCCGACTGAGGAGATTTGAGCCATTGGCTTGCCCCGACAAGTTCGGGCAACAGAGCGGCGATGCAGTCGTCGCGGTGAGATAGCATAGAGCCGATGAGCCTGTCGATTCGAGGCTTTGATGCCGGGGCTATGTTGTTGGTGCTGACAATCCCGAAGCCGTTGGGCGTAAGCACGATGTCGAGCGAAGGAATTGCACGGAGCAGAGCTTCGGCAATAACAAGGTGGCAGCACAATATCCTGATATTGTTGCTGTTGGTATAGCCGCAGATAGTGTTGAACGTCGAAGTCGAAGTAAAGGTGTTGATTACCCAGTCTTCGGCGAGTTCGAGAAATAGCGAGAGCTTTTCGAGCAAGGGTGTTTCGCCCTTGACCGAGGAGATGATGTTGGGGATATGGGAGCATAACTGCTCCTCAGTTGTTATCAGCTTCATTGTCGGATTGATTATTGGAGTTAGGGAGTTTGACCTGCTTTGCGTCCTGATGTTCATCGAGGGTCGTTAGCTGAATGAATGGAACATCTACTGTTACATTCTTCCAAGCGTTGAACTTAATAAGTATGCGATGAACGGTAAAGAGCAGGTCGTGATACGGCTTCTGCAACGCCTGAGCGATGGTGTAAAGCTCGCGCTTGTCAGAGCCGGAGTTGTTGGTCTGAGCCTTGCCGGGGACGGAGCCGACAAGATTACTATGCACACGCATAGTAAAGCATATCATATTGATTGCTTCCTGAATGTCGGTCTCCCAGTCGCCGCCCTCCTTGGAGTCGTCAATCTTGTTGATGACGACATCGTGCTGCTCCTTGCCGTCGGGCGTGACGTAGAACTTGGAGAACCAGGCTTTGCCGCTGTTCTCCGCGCCGGTGAGGAAGTCGAGAATCGACTGTTTCTCACGCACGATTCGCTCCTGTTGCTTTCGGCGGTCGGTGATGCCCTCGGCACGAAATATGGACTCCCAGTATTTCGCACCGACCTCGATATGGTACTTAATCGGCGCTGAGTTTTTCAGCTTCGCTTCTTTGGCGATGCCGATTAACTGCTTGATGTTATACCATTTACCCCGAAACAACGCTCCATAATAAGGAATAGGATAATAAGTTGAGTCCACGGTCGGTATGCGCGACACGACGGCGAACTTTCGGCAGCGGCTCTTTTTTGCGAGTTTGTCTTGCAGATCTCGCCACGGAGCCGCCGGGTCGAGCAGGTCTATTTCCTCGATGTCGCTGCGCGACGAGATAGCCTTTCGCCAGTTGGCGTAAAGGATTTTGGAAATACGACCGTGCTTGTCAGCCGGGGTAAAGCGGCAATAGCAGGCTTCCTTTCTCAGAAGCCGCACAACCTTTGTGCCGGCTTCATTGAGAATCAGCACTGACACGGCGAAGCCGAAGTGCTTGAAGTCCTGCGACACACCGAGAAAGTATGAAGCGAGGTCGTTGTCAAGCGTGAAGTCCTCGACTTCACGGCGAACAGCAGCGGAGGCTTCGGTGGCTGTGTATTGCAGCCCCGAACCGTAGCAGACCTCGGCGTTGAAACACTGGCAGGTTGCGAGTGTTTCGTCTTTCTCGATGAGTTCAAGGATATTGAACGGCATCTGATTGTCGCCGCCCCACGGCATATAAGAGAGAGTATCATCTACGATAGTCGGCACGATGTCAACGTCCTCCTTGAAAACCGAGGAGGAGTTGACAGTGAACGCGGCGCGAGCCTCGTAGCCGGGGATGTTTTCAACGGAGTTATAATTAAGAGAGTCCATAACTTGTGGTTGTTTGCCACAAAGTTATGGACTCAATATGTCGTGAGAAAAGACACGCTGCTATTTATTCATACCCATCAAACGCATCCATATAATACTCATCTGCTCTATTCCAACCGTCTTCCTCCCATTTACGAAGGTCTTCTTCTTCACCCTGTTTTAGTTTTTCATAATATTTAGCAGATTTGAAATTATAGCCTTGTGGTTTAAAGTCCTTAGCGTGCATAAAAAAGAATATATTACCATATTTTTCCATAACAACAGATATAACAGGGTCTTCAGGTGTATTCTCGCCATAAACTAACCCCCAATCTAAATGAAATTTAGGACCAAAAACAGGACTAACATATTCAATATTTTCAAAATATAGAAATCCTCCTGCATGTTTTTGTATTGAAACAGACTTAATGTGAAAGAATTCTTTAAACTCTTCTATAGAAAATGTTCTGATATAGTTAAGATTATCAAAATAGACCACCTTAATGCATTTTTCATCCCAATCTTTAAATGTATCTTTGATAAACATATTTTTTTATTTTTTTGCAAAGTTACGCATTTTTTGCGAGACTTTGGCTATCAGGCGACTACAAAAATACCTCGCAGTCGTTGACGCGGAAGATGCAGCAGTCGCGGACGCGGCGGCACTCGCCGGAGGCAAGCAATTTTACATTGCGCCAGCCGCCATAAAAATTGTAGCGGAGCGAGATACAATTTTGTAGGTGGATGATAGAGCCGTCGGATTTCCAGACGGAAATATCGACAGGGTCGCCGGAGTTGAGCATAGTGCGAGCGGTAGATATGTGTATCGAGCGAGCTGCCCTTAACTAAAAACGGACTATGTGATGATTATTTAGTACCGCAACATTGTCGCACATAGAACAAATACATTATGTATATACACGAAGTGATAATTGGATAAACTTCCGTTGGGATGCTTCTGATGTATCAAACCTTTAGAAAACAGAATGTCGACAATAAAAATTTTTATTGTCGACATTCTGTTTTGAGCTATTGGGTAGAGGCTATTTAAGCTTGTCGATGATCTGCTGAATGGTCAATTCTTCTTGCTCGCCAGTTTCCATACTTTTCAGTGTGACGGCGCTTTTTTCCAATTCTGTCTCGCCGATGATTGCCACGTAAGGGATGTGGTTGTCGTTGGCATATCCCATCTGTTTTTTCATCTTGGCAGTTTCTGGATACAACTCGCAAGAGATGCCGGCGGCACGCAGTGATTTGATATGTTTGAGCGAAGCCGCTGCCTCTTTGTCTCCGAAGTTTACGAAGAACACTGTTGTCCCAGCCTGTGTGCCTGTTGGGTATAGGTTGAGCTGGTTGAGCACGTCGTAGATGCGGTCTGCGCCGAAAGAAATGCCCACGCCCGACACGCCTGGAAGTCCGAACACACCGGTAAGGTTGTCGTAGCGTCCGCCGCCGGTGATGCTGCCGATTTGCACGTCATTGGCTTTCACTTCGATGATTGTGCCGGTGTAGTAATTCAAACCGCGTGCCAGCGACACGTCAAGTTCCAAAGTGGCGTTGATGCCGATTTCATCAGTCTGACCGATTACGAAACGCAGTTCCTCAATACCCTTTTTGCCGATTTCTGAAGTGGCAAGCAACTGTTCCAGACTCTCAAGTTTCTCGTTGTTTGAACCTGAAAGCGTAAGCAATGGCTGCAGCTGGTCGACAGCGGCCTGGCTAATGCCTTTCTCAATAAGCTCGGCATTGACATTGTCGATGCCGATTTTGTCGATTTTGTCGATAGCCACAGTGATGTCGACAATCTTGTCTGGCTCGCCGATGACTTCGGCAATGCCCGACAACACCTTGCGGTTGTTGAGCTTTATGGTGATGTTTATGCCGAAGCGTTGGAATACGTCGTCGATAATCTGCAGCAAGTCAATCTCGTTGAGCAGAGAGTCGGTGCCGATAACGTCGGCGTCACATTGATAGAATTCGCGATAGCGTCCTTTTTGAGGGCGGTCGGCGCGCCATACTGGCTGAATCTGGAATCGCTTGAACGGGAATTGCAGTTCGCCGCGGTGTTGAACCACGAAGCGGGCAAAAGGCACAGTGAGGTCGTAGCGCAAGCCTTTTTCGCAGAGAGCGGATGTCAATCGTGGACAATTGCGCTCGAGCAGTTGTTCGTCCGATGCGTTCTTGAGGAAGTCTCCGGAGTTGAGTATTTTGAAAAGCAGTTTGTCGCCTTCTTCTCCGTATTTGCCCATCAGAGTGGAGAGATTCTCCATCGCCGGGGTTTCAATCTGTCGGAATCCGTGAAGTGCGAAAACTTGTTTGATTGTGTCGAATATGTAATTACGCTTTGCCATCTCCGCAGGGGAGAAGTCGCGCGTTCCTTTTGGTATGGATGGTTTCTGTGCCATTTTTATATAATCTTTAAAACGTTGCACAAAAGTAGTGCAAATAATTTGTTTTTCATATCAATTTGGACTAATTTGTCGCTTGCTGGCTATGTTGTAGGCGCATATTAGTCACGACGCCCAAGAAAAATGAAAATGTAGTAGATAAGCGTGGCAAGACTTGCGAGAGCTGCGACAACGTAGGTGTAGGCGGCTGATTTCAGCGCGTCTTTTGCCTGCGCTGTGGTTTGCCCGTATGTGATACCCGCGTTGCTTAACCATGCCATAGCCCGCTGGCTGGCATTGATTTCAACAGGGAGTGTCACGAAGGAGAACAGTGTGGTGAGTGCATACAAGCCGATGCCAAACAGCAGAAGCCCGGGGAAGATGTTGAGAAGCACAATTCCTGTAAGCAGTATCCACGGCATTACGTTTGATGCAAAACTAACCGCAGGCACGAGGTTGGACCGCAGTTGAAGAAAAGAATATTTTGTGGCGTGCTGCACGGCGTGGCCGCATTCGTGGGCGGCAACGGCCGCCGCTGCCACGCTGCTGCCGTAGTACACATTGCGGCTAAGATTGACGGTCAATGTGGCTGGATTGTAATGATCGGTCAGTTGTCCTTCTATTTGTGTTACTTTCACGTTGTTGATGCCATTGTCGCGCAGCATTTTTTCCGCTACTTGAGCGCCCGTCATTCCGTTGCTTAAAGGCGTTTTCGAATAGGTGCTGAATTTGCTTTTAAGAGAAGCCTGCACGGCATAACTTGCCACTGCGATTGCGATGAATAGTATAAAATACATAATCGTTTAAGTTTATAGGTAAGTATATATAAACGATTTGGCAAAATTTGTGCCAAAAGAAAAACGGCGGAGGTGGATTGACACCTTCGCCGTTAAATGCAATGCTGTGTGTTGACTATTTGTCAGTTTTGAGCCATTTGTCAAACCAGCCGAAGAATTCGCGTTGCCACAAAAGAGCGTTCTGAGGCTTGAGAATCCAGTGGTTCTCGTTAGGATAAACAAGCATGCGGGTGGGGATGCCGCGGAGTTTGGCGGCGTTGAATGCCATCATTCCTTGCGAGGCAAGAATGCGATAGTCCTTTTCTCCCACAGAAATCATGATTGGAGCGGTCCATTTGTCAACGGCCTTGTGCGGTGAGTTGGCATACGTGCGCTGTGCGACGGCGTTGTTTTTGTCCCAGAATGCTCCTCCAAGATCCCAATTTGCAAACCACATCTCTTCAGTTTCAAGATATTGTGACTCAGCGTTGAAAATACCGGCATGGGCAAAGAGCGCGGCGAAACGGTTGTCGTGATGTCCGGCAAGCCAATAAACGGAGAATCCGCCATAACTTGCGCCTGTGGCGCCGATATGGTCGGCGTCAACATATGGACGTTGTTTTACATAGTCGACAGCCGAAAGGTAGTCCTTCATGTTCTGACCACCATAGTCACCTGAAATCTGTGCGTTCCATTCTGTGCCGAATCCTGGAAGACCACGACGGTTTGGCGCAATGACGATATAGCCTTGCGATGCCATCAGACGGAAGTTCCAACGGTAGCTCCAGAATTGGCTCACTGCCTGTTGCGGACCACCTTGACAGTAAAGAAGGGCTGGGTATTTCTTGTTGGGGTCAAAGTTCGGAGGGAGCACTACCCATGTGAGCATCTCTTTGCCGTCGGTTGTAGGCACCATCACTTTCTCCACAGTTACAGGAGAGAGTTGGTTGAGGAGGTCTGTGTTGACGTTTGTCAATTGCTTGTCGCTTTTCTTGTCGACAATGAAGATTTCGTTAGGATACTCCAATGAGTGGCGCAGGGCAACCACTCTTTTCTCATCTACAGGAGCAAGAGTTGCATAGTCGCACATTTGGTCGGCGATTGTTTCAACCTTCTTGGTCTTGACGTCGATTGAGAAAATCGGTGACGGTCCGTGGTATGGGGCGATGAAATAGATTGCCTTGCCGTTTGGATTCCACGCTATCGAAAGGGCTGTGTAGTCCCAGTTTTCTGTGAGGTCGGTTTTTACGCCCGTCTTGATGTCGAGAACAAATATGCGGTTCTTGTCTGACTCATATCCGTCGTGTTCCATTGACAACCATGCGAGTTTGTCGCCTTTGGGAGAGAATGTAGGGTTTGTGTCGTAGCCCATCATTCCCTCGGTGAGGTTCTTGGTCTCTTTAGTCTCGAGATTGTACAGATAAATGTCGGAATTTGTGGAGAGACTGTATTCCATGCCAGTCTTCTTGCGAGAAGAGTAGGCGATTGTTTTTGAATCAGGAGACCAGGAGAATGATTCAGTGCCACCGAACGGAAGCATCGGGCATTCATAAGGCTCGCCCTCCATGATGTCTACAATGTCGGAGATTCCGTTTTCCGACACGTTGCCAATAAATGGGTGCGGAATTTCGGTAACCCAGTGGTCCCAGTGTTTATACATCAGGTCGTCGACAATTTTCACATCGGCTTTGTCAAGGTCAGGATACACGTCGGTCGACGCTTTGCCATATTTGATGTTGCGGATGAGCAGAATCTTTGTCTCGTCGGGGGAGAACAAGAAACCGTCGATGCCTTTTTCAACATTGGAAATTTGTTTGCGGTTTTCTCCGTTTGGATCCATAGTGAAAAGCTGCATTCCGTCGTCGGTGGATGAAAGGAACGCAATCTTTGTGCCGTTTTTGATCCAAACAGCGCCAACCTCGCTTTCTGCGGTGTTGGTGATTTTTTGAGGATTGCTTCCGTCAATGTTCATTGTCCACAATTCCTTGTTGCCCTTGTCGGCCTTAAGGCTGATGAACTCGACGTTGTAGAGAATCTTTTTCTTGTCAGGGGAAACTTGAGGGTCGGTTACGCGGCCGAATGCCTCCATGAGCTCTGGAGTCATCTTTCCGTCGACAACTTTGAAATCCGGACGCGAGATTATTTCCGCGCCTGTCGCTTCGTTTGCAACCGTCGATGCGACGGCTAAGATGGAAGCTGCCATGATTGTCTTGTTAAAGTTCATTTAAAAATTCTTTTTATGTTTGTTGTTCTGAAATTTGCTTTCGTATTGACGTTGTGAACCGAAAAGCTCGGCGATGAGATCTTTTCTTCCCAGGCGAATCAGCGACCGGCGGATGTCGGCGGCAAACTCTTTTTTATACCAGAAGAAGTATTGACGCTGAGCTTCTTTTTCTTTTGGCGTTTTGGCTGTAAACACGGGCTGCAGCGTGTATGGGTGGTAGCCCGTGTAGTAGATTTCAGACGCCAAAGTCATAGGTGTTGGAGTGAAGTCCTGCACCTGTTCCAGGTGAAAGTTCAGTTTCTTGGTGATGGCGGCAAGCTCAGCCATGTCTGTCTCCCTGCATGCCGGATGCGAGGAAATGAAGTAAGGAATCAGTTGCTGCCGTAGTCCGTATTTTACATTGAGCTCATCAAAAAGTTTGTTGAACTTACGGAACAAATTGAATGACGGTTTGCGCATGCAGTTCAGCACGGTGTCGGATGTGTGTTCCGGCGCTACTTTCAGCCGTCCGGAAACGTGCTTTACAATCAGTTCCTCCAGATATCTTCGGTTTGATTGGTTTACTTTGGCATTGCGGTTTTCTGCAAATGCAAGGTCGTAGCGCACACCGCTGCCGATGAACGATTTCTTGATTCCTGGCAGACTGTCGACGGCATGGTATACCTCAAGCAGACGTTGGTGGTCGTTGTTGAGATTTTTGCAAGGGGCAGGGTGCAGGCACGACGGGCGTTGGCATTTCTTGCAAATGTCAAGGTCGTGGCCGTGCATGTCGTACATGTTTGCCGATGGCCCGCCAAGGTCGGAGATGTAACCTTTGAAGTCCGACATCTGTGCAACCACTTTAGCCTCGTCGACAATTGATTTCTGACTTCGGGACGAGATGAATTTGCCTTGATGTGCAGAAATGGTGCAGAATGCACAACCACCGAAGCATCCGCGGTGCATGTTGATGGAATGCCGGATCATCTCATAGGCGGGAATCCTTTTCCCGTTGTAGCGGGGATGTGGCATTCTGGTGTAGGGCAGGTCGAACGACTTGTCCATTTCCGCTTGTGTCATTGGCGGATACATGGGGTTGACCTTTACCGCCACATTACCTGTGGCTTGCCAAATGGTGTTGCCGTTCCAACGGTTGGACTCGATTTCGATATGCTTGAAGTTTTCGGCCTGATGTTTTTTGCTCTTCAGACATTGCTCGAAAGAATGCAGCACAACGTCTGTCTCGGATTGTTTCGGAATGTCGCTGTTTTTCTTCAAAACGACAGTTTGGCGAATGTCGTCAATGTCGTGGATGTCGCTTCCGTTCTCCAATCGTTTGCACAGTTCGACAATGGGACGTTCACCCATGCCGTATATGAGCATGTCGGCTCCGCATTCCGTAAGAATTGAAGGACGTAGCCGGTTTGCCCAATAATCGTAGTGCGACACGCGGCGTAGCGAAGCCTCAATGCCACCTACAACAACGGGGGTGTCGGGAAACAGACGTTTCAGAATCTGAGTGTAGACGATTGTCGGATAGTCGGGGCGTGCGCCATGGCGTCCGTTGGGGGTATAGGCGTCGTCGCTGCGTCGTCTGCGCGCAGCGGTATAATGGTTCACCATGGAGTCCATTGCGCCGGCGGAAACACCGAAAAACAGTCGCGGGGCTCCAAGCTTTTTAAAGTCGCGCAGGTCGTCTTGCCAGTTCGGTTGAGGCACGATTGCCACATTGTAGCCTTCGTGCTCGAGGATGCGTCCCAAGACAGCGCAGCCCATTGACGGATGGTCGATATATGCGTCGCCGGAGAATAGAATCACGTCGATGTGGTCCCATCCCAGCCGTTCAATTTCCTTTTTGGTTGTAGGCAGCCAAAGAGGTTTGTTTTGTTTATGTGGTGATTGTTCTGTCATTTCATCTCGTTTAGTTTGTCCTCCAGTCGAATCATCTCATCCCGTAATTGAGCGGCGGTGATGAAGTCCATATTCTTTGCGGCGGCAACCATATCGGCTTTCGTTTTCTCGATTGCTTTTTCGAGATTGTCTTTCGACATGTATGCAACGACAGGGTCGGCGGCGATATGATGTAAGGAGTCAATGTCGTAAATGCTTGATGTCGCCTTTTTAGGAGTAGACTTCTTTTGCTTGTTTTCCGACTCCTCCTTCTTGTCGACTCCGACAACGCGGATGCGCTCTTTGACAATTGCCTGAGGGGTGATTCCATGCTCTTCGTTGTATTGAAGCTGTATTGCCCTGCGGCGTTCCGTCTCGTCGATTGTCTGCTGCATGGATTCTGTAATTTTGTCGGCATACATTATAACAGTGCCGTTAAGGTTTCGTGCGGCGCGTCCTACGGTCTGTGTCAGTGAACGGTGTGAGCGAAGGAAGCCTTCTTTGTCGGCGTCGATTATTGCAACCAGCGACACTTCCGGAAGGTCCAGTCCCTCACGGAGCAGGTTTACGCCTATGAGCACATCAATTTCTCCAGCCCGCAAATTGTCGAGAATCTGAATGCGGTCCATAGTGTCAACGTCTGAATGGATATATGCGCAGTTGATGTCGAGTTTGGTGAGGTAGCTGGACAGCTCTTCCGCCATGCGTTTTGTCAAAGTTGTCACCAGCACGCGCTCGTTGCGCTCAATGCGCAGATGAATCTCCTCGAGAAGATCGTCAATCTGACCCTTTGACGGACGGACAAGAATTTTTGGGTCGAGCAATCCGGTCGGGCGGATTAATTGTTCTACAATCACGCCCTCAGATTTGTTCAATTCATATTCTGCCGGAGTGGCGCTGACATATATAATCTGATGCGTGGCTTCCTCGAATTCCTCGAATTTCAGCGGACGGTTGTCGATTGCCGCAGGCAGCCTGAAGCCGTATTCGACAAGGTTCATCTTCCTTGAAATGTCGCCTCCGTACATGGCGCGAATCTGTGGAATCGTGACGTGGCTTTCGTCGATTATTGTCAAGAAATCTTTTGGAAAATAGTCAAGCAGGCAGAATGGACGCACGCCTGGCAGACGCCCGTCGAAATATCTGGAATAGTTTTCTATGCCGGAGCAATAGCCCACTTCCCGCATCATCTCCAAGTCGTAGGTCACACGTTCGTAAAGCCGTTTGGCCTCGACCTCACGGCCTTCGTTGCGGAACATGTCGACTTGTTTACCCAAATCCAACTCGATTTGGTGTATGGCTGATGCTGTGCGTTCTTTTGTGGAAACAAAGATGTTTGCCGGGAAAATCTTATATCCTTCAAGCTGTAGTTCCGTTTCCATCGTTTCCGGATTGAGCGATGATATGGATTCGATTTCATCGCCCCAGAAGATGATGCGTATTATGATTTCCTCATATGCCAGATACAGGTCGACGGTGTCTCCTTTAACACGAAACTGCCCGCGACCCAACTCCATCTCTGTCCGGGAGTAGAGCGAGTCGACAAGGTTGCGTAGAAAGACGTTGCGGGCTATTTTTTGTCCCACTTTTATTTCTACTACGTTCTTGTCGAAGTCCTCCGGATTGCCAATGCCGTACAGGCACGACACGGATGAAACGATAACCACATCGCGTCTGCCCGACAATAGTGCTGTCGTTGCGGCAAGACGCAAACGGTCTATCTCGTCGTTTATCATCAAGTCCTTCTCGATATATTTGTCGGACGATGGAATGTATGCCTCGGGTTGGTAGTAGTCGTAGTAGGAAACGAAATAATGGACAGCGTTTTTTGGGAAAAACGATTTGAATTCAGCATACAACTGGGCGGCAAGCGTTTTGTTGTGCGACAAAATCAAAGTCGGACGATTGACTCGTTCGATTACGTTTGCCATCGTGAAGGTCTTGCCGGAACCAGTGACGCCCAGAAGGGTTTGGTAGTCGGCTCCGTTCTTAAGCCCGTCGCACAATTCCTCAATGGCCTGCGGCTGGTCGCCTGTCGGTTTGTATGCAGATTCAATTTTGAAGTCCATTGTTGCGTTTTATTGTTGAATGCGTTTGAGGAGTAAAACCTCTTTTTTGTTTCTGTCAAGGAGACGTATTGTCTTCCCTCCGTTTTCACGCTTTATGATTTCCGTCTCTTCCAATGCAACCATAAAGTCGCGTTCAACAGCCATCTTGCTGTCTTCACACTTCATTCTGGAGACAATGATGTTTTGGAACTGTATGAACCAGTCTTTGTTGCGGTCCAATCCGATGTCGCCGTTGAAAATGTTGCAACCGGTTTTGCCATGAATCTTCAATTCCGGAACATCGACAACAATTTCAAGATTGCTGTCTTCGATTTCATTGCCGTTGATTTTGTCTATTCTCCACATTCCTGTCATGACGTCGGCATTGTGGCGTTTGGCATGGACAACAATATTTCCGCGCTTGTCGAGAAGGTCGAGATAATAAATGTCGTTCTTCTTTTTAGTTATAGTGTATGAGCAGGCATCGCCCAATCCGGTTTTTATATCGTCCTCTTCGCGGATATATGCACTTGGTAGATGAGTCATTTCTATCTCGGACACCGAGATGTGGCCTCTCTCCGGAATCTCGAAGCACGCATTGACAACATTTCCTCCCACATCACCATAGATTCTGCCGTCGGAGGCGTTTATGTCAATGTAAGGCGCGGAGTCGCGCAGATTCATATCTCTTCCGTTGGCGGAGAGAATTATCCATTCGCCATAGATGCGGCTGCCGGAAACCTGAGTGTTGGCAGATGTGCTGTAGGCAACCCTATTGGATTGTCTGACTCCGGATTCTGGAGTCTCGCAGAATGCCTCCGCCCCAAAAAGCATAGATGAGGAAAGGAGGATGGCGGATAAGCTGTATTTGATATTCATAAATTTATTCATCAATCCAATGTTTTCTGATGGGATATTTAACAGGGCGTATAAGCAAACGCAATGATGTGGTGTAGAACAGATATGCCCAAACCCAATTTATCAATACGTTGACCTTGTTTCTCATGCCGAGTATCGATATGAGATGGATGAACATCCATGTCGCCCATGCAGGACGTCCGTAGAGATATGCAAACTTCAAATCGCACACTGCGCGATTTCGTCCAATTGTAGCCATAGAGCCTTTGTCGACATATTTAAACGCCGTGTCGGCTCCGGTGTTGAGCCGCTTGGCAAGATGTTTGGCTTGCTGTATTGCAACCTGTGCCACTTGCGGGTATCCGTTGGGATGCGTCTCGTCTTCCAGATAGGCGATGTCGCCAAGGGCATAGATGTTGTCGTATCCCTTTATTTTGCAGTTTGAGTTAACAATGTAGCGGTTTCCGCGGGTGATTGAATCATCGCTGATGCCATTGATTTTATTGCCTGTGATACCTGCTGTCCAAATCAGCGTCTCGCAATAGATTTCCTCGCCGGTCGACAGGTGAAGTACATTGTTTTCATATGACTTCATCATACAGTTTAGCCTGGTCTCAATCATGAGATGCCCCAAGTAGACTTTTGCATCGTGTGACGCTCTTTCGCTCATTGTGCGGAGAAAGCGGTCAGTGCCCTCAATCAGAATCACTCTGACATCGTCAATGTCGATTTCGGGATACTCTTTGTTTAGGATATATCGTTTCATCTCGCCGAGCGCGCCGGCAACCTCAACGCCAGAAGGTCCGCCGCCCACAACGACAAAACTTAACAGTTGGCGTCTGCGTTCGCGGTCGGTGGTGATGCAAGCGCGTTCAAGTCGGTCGAGAATTTCGTTGCGCAGGCGTATAGCCTCAGCGGTGGATTTGAGCGTGTGCACTTTTTCCTTCAGTTCCGGCTGGTTGAAGAAGTTGTTGGTCGTTCCGGAAGCGATTACCAATTGGTCATATTTGATTGTCTCAAATTGCGTGCGGACGGTTGAGTTCTTGCTGTCGATTTCCAAAACCTCGCCGAAGTGGTAATTGGTATTTTTGAGACGTCTCATTTCCCGACGGAACGGGAAGGATATGCTGCTCGGCTCAAGTCCGGAAGATGCTATTTGATAGAAAAGCGGTGGGAAACTATGAAAATTGTTTTTGTCCAAAATGGTGACTCTGAATTTATTCTTGTCAAGTTCCTTTGCCAAATTGAGTCCGGCAAAACCGCCTCCGATTATCACAATGTGTTGTAGTTTCTCCATATAAGGGTCTATAAATTGTCGAATGAAATAATAAAAAACACAAACAGCCTGCTATCTTCTCTTGCAAAGATACGCATTTATTGGCGATTTTGGATTACATTTGCAGTCAATCTGGATATTATTATGAACAATTATAGGTATATACGAAGTTTTTTATTGATTTTAATATTGTCGGTGACCTCTTTGACTGGCGTTTGCCAATTGAACACGGAGCGGTTGCTGACAATTGGTAGAAATGCGCTTTATTTTGAGGACTATCTTCTTTCAATACAATACTTCAACCAAGTGATAAAGGTTAAACCTTATCTTGCCGATCCGTATTTTTTTAGAGGACTTGCCAAATTCTATCTTGAAGACTATAGTGGCGCGGAGGCGGATTGCACGATGGCTATCGACCGCAATCCGTTTGTTGTGGACGCCTATGAGGTCAGGGCTTTGTCGAGGTTGCAGACGGGAAAATATCTCGATGCGGTGAAGGATTATGATAAAGGGTTGGAGTTCTTGCCTGAAAATAAGGTGTTTATGCTTAATAAGGCAATAGCGTTGCAGAACGCCGGGGAGTTTGGCGACTCGCATGCGGCATATGACGAGTTGTTGCAGAAGTTTCCGAAATACGACAAGGGCTATCTCGGACGTGCGCAGTTGTGTCTGGCCGAAAAAGATTCGTTGGCGGCACTGCCCGACCTTGACAAATGTTTGGAGCTGGATGCAAACACGATTGAAGCATACCTTATGAGGGCGGATATACATTATGGGAAAAGTAAGGATTGCGAAGCTGCGGTGAAAGATTTGGATGCGGCGGTCAAACTTTCGCCGAAGGAGGCGGGGCTGTTTATAAACAGGGCGTATCTTAAATATAATTTGGAGGATTATTTCGGGGCGATGGCTGATTTCGACTATGCGATAGGATTGGATCCTGAAAATGTGACGGCAAGGTTCAACCGAGGTCTTCTGAGGATGGAGGTGCAAGATGTGAATAAGGCTATAGAAGATTTCACGGCCGTTATCAGTATGGAACCCGACAATGACAAGGCGGTCTACAACAGGGCGGTGCTTTATCAGCAGCTGCGCCAATATAGAAAAGCCATCGCTGACTACGATAAGGTGATAGGAAAGTATCCGTATCTGTCGGCGCTGTATTTTGCAAGGGGCGAATGCAAGCGCATGATGGGCGATATGAAAGGCGGTGAGCGTGATTACAACAAATCGCGGGATATGCAGCGCCGGCATGAGGAGCGCCGGCATATTGTGGCGGACACTGACGATAAGCGGAAAGACGACTATGCGGAGGAAAATCCAGAAGATGTCATGAAGCGGCTCACTTCGCTTGAGACTGTTGATGAGAAGCATGATGTGAAACCTGAATACGACAATAAATACCGAGGCAAGATACAGAATTACGACATACCTGTGAGGGTGGAGGATTCGTATGTGTTGAGTTATTATGACAGAACTACGGAGCTTAGGACGGATGCCTTCTATCAGAAAGAGTTGGATGAGCTTAACTCCAGCCTGTATCTAAGAGACTGGCTGTTTATGACAAATGCCGAACATAAATTAATTGAGCAGGAGATTGAAAAACAGTTTGAACTGATACGCCACTATACGGCGTTGCTCAACAACGGCGACAAGCGTGCTGTGGACTATTTCGGCAGAGCGATAAGCTATATGATGGTGAAGAATTATGATTCCGCGATACAGGATTTGTCGGAGGCGGTTAAATTGAGTCCGCGTTTCGCATTGGCATATTTTGTCAAGGCGTGTGCCCGCGAGGCGCAAGAGCGGAGCAGAAGGGTGTCGTCGGAAAAAAGCAATAGGGATGACATAATGGCTGAAAATGCAAGATATGCAGAGATCGTGGCAGACTACGACAAGGCGGTTGAGCTGTCGCCGCGCCTGATATATGCATACTTCAACAAGGGCAATCTGTTTTATATGCGTGACGACTACACTTCGGCGATAAGTTGCTATACAAAGGCGATTGAGATAAAGCAGGATTTCGGAGAGGCTTATTACAATCGGGGAATAGCTTTTTTCCGTATGGGCAATTTCGACAAGGGTATGGCTGACTTGAGTCGCGCGGGAGAACTCGGAATAATGTCGTCGTATAATTTGATTAAACGGATGAGGCGTAACTCAAAATGATAAGGCGGGACTTAAAAAAAAGACCAAATATATTTGCCATACTGATAAAATGAGTAATTTTGCAGCCGAATCATGCGTTAGTTGTATTTATGCAATGATTAAAAAACAGAAAAATTATGAATATTAAATTTCCAGATGGAAGCAGCAAGCAATTCGAGGCTGGCGTAACGCCGCTTCAGATTGCGGAAGGAATCAGTCAGCGACTCGCAAAAGACGTGCTCGCTGCAACGGTCAATGGTGAAGAATGGGATTTGACACGTCCAATTGTAAACGACGCGGAAATCAAACTTTTCAAGTGGGATGACCCAGAGGGAAAACATGCGTTTTGGCATACATCGGCACACTTGCTTGCCGAGGCTCTGCAGGAGTTGTATCCAGGCGTTAAATTCGGTATCGGTCCGGCGATTGAGAACGGATTCTATTATGATATAGATCCAGGAGAAAACACAATCACAAGCGCCGACTTTGCCAAAATTGAAAAGAAAATGCAGGAGCTTGCTTCAAGAAAAGAAGCGGTGGTGCGTAAAGATATCTCAAAGGCCGACGCGTTGAAAATGTTCGGCGACAGAGGCGAAACATACAAATGCGAGCTTATCAGCGAGCTTGAAGACGGCTCGATTACTACTTATACGCAGGGCGCGTTTACGGATTTGTGCCGTGGCCCGCATATCCCGAACACGGGTGCTATAAAGGCTGTAAAGGTGCTTTCTTTGGCTGGCGCATATTGGCGAGGCGATGAGAAGCGCAACCAGTTGGTTCGTGTGTATGGCATTTCTTTCCCGAAAAAATCTATGCTTGACGAGTATCTTGTGATGCTTGAAGAAGCTAAGAAACGCGACCACCGTAAAATCGGCAAGGATATGGAGCTGTTCATGTTCTCGGAAAAGGTGGGCAAAGGTTTGCCAATGTGGCTACCGAAAGGAACAGACCTCCGTTTGCGTCTGCAGGACTTCTTGCGCAAGATACAGCGTGGCTATGACTACAAAGAAGTCATCACTCCGCCGATTGGAAACAAGATGCTTTATGTGACCTCCGGACACTATGCAAAATATGGCAAAGACTCATTCCAACCCATCCACACTCCAGAGGAAGGCGAGGAATATTTCTTGAAGCCTATGAACTGCCCTCACCACTGTGAGGTTTACAAGAATTCGCCGCACTCATATCGCGAGCTTCCGTTGAGAATCGCAGAGTTCGGTACGGTTTGCCGTTATGAGCAGAGTGGCGAGCTCCACGGCTTGACTCGCGTGAGAAGTTTCACGCAGGACGATGCCCATATTTTCTGCCGCCCAGACCAGGTGAAGGATGAGTTCCTCAGAGTGATGGATATCATCTCTATCGTGTTCAAGGCTATGAAGTTTGAAAGCTTCGAGGCTCAGATTTCATTGCGCGATAAGGTGAATCGTGAGAAGTATATCGGATCGGAAGACAACTGGGAAAAAGCCGAACAGGCTATTATCGAGGCTTGCCATGAAAAAGGCTTGCCTGCGAGAATTGAATATGGCGAAGCGGCGTTCTATGGCCCTAAGCTCGACTTTATGGTAAAGGATGCGATTGGCCGCAGATGGCAGCTTGGCACGATTCAGGTGGATTACAATTTGCCAGAGCGTTTTGAGCTGGAATACACTGGCTCTGACAATCAGAAACACCGTCCGGTGATGATTCACCGTGCGCCATTTGGCTCGATGGAGCGTTTCGTGGCTGTTTTGCTTGAGCACACAGCTGGCAACTTGCCGTTATGGCTGGCTCCGGAGCAGGCGGTAATTCTCCCGATTAGCGAGAAATTCAACGACTATGCCGACAAAGTCCGTTTGGAATTGGCAAAGAGCGATATCCGCGCCACTGTCGACAATCGAAATGAGAAGATTGGAAAGAAAATTCGCGACAATGAGTTGAAACATATTCCGTATATGCTGGTTGTTGGCGAAAAAGAAGTTAATAATGGTGAAATTTCTGTAAGAAAACAGGGCGAGGGCGATAAAGGTTCGGTAAAAATCTCTACCTTTGCCGAGAATTTTCTCCATGAAATGGAAGAACTTACAAAATATTAATACAACTGAATGGCAAAAACACCAATAGGAGGGGCACCGAAATTTGCTCCACAACGCAGAAACGACCCGAAGAATTCCAAGAAAGAGGGATATCCAATCAATGGACAAATCCGCGCAAAGGAAGTTCGTTTGGTCGGTGACAACGTAGAGCAAGGAGTGTATACACTACATCAGGCATTGCAGATTGCGGAGAATCAGGGACTGGATCTTATTGAGATTTCTCCGAATGCAGAGCCGCCAGTGTGCAGGGTGCTTGACTATCAGAAATTTTTGTATCAGCAAAAGAAACGGTTGAAGGAGCAGAAGTCGAAATCAACTAAGGTAGTCGTTAAGGAAATCAGATTCGGACCACAAACCGATGCCCACGATTACAATTTCAAGTTGAAGCATGCGATGGGCTTCTTGCAGGAAGGCGCAAAAGTGAAGGCGTATGTGTTCTTCCGTGGCCGCTCGATTTTGTTCAAGGAACAAGGAGAGGTGTTGTTGCTTCGCTTTGCCAATGATTTGGAAGAGTATGGTAAGGTAGAGCAGATGCCTGTATTGGAAGGAAAGCGTATGATAATAATGCTGACTCCCAAGAAAAAATAAGGCTTTAAGCAATAAATAAAATAGTAATTTAAAAAGAAAAAAAGATGCCAAAGGTTAAGACTAATTCCGGTGCCAAAAAGAGGTTTGCCCTTACCGGATCAGGAAAAATTAAAAGAAAACATGCTTATAAAAGTCACATTCTTACGAAGAAGACTAAAAAGCAGAAGAGAAACCTCGGTCACTTTGCTACATTGCCTGCAGCCGATACTCGCAACGTTCGCGATTTGCTTGCAATCAGATAGTGGGTAAAGTTTCGTACTTTTAATTACAACATTTTATATTTTTATTAACCGAATGTTTAGCCCAAAGAGCAGAAATGCCGCTGACATTCAAAAATTTAAGAAAAAATGCCAAGATCAGTAAATCACGTAGCATCAAGAGCTAAAAGAAAAAGAATTCTCAAACTCACGAGAGGTTATTATGGTTGCCGCAAGAATGTGTGGACTGTAGCCAAGAATACTTGGGAAAAGGGTTTGACTTACGCTTATCGTGACCGTAAGAACAAAAAACGCAATTTCCGAGCATTGTGGATTCAGAGAATCAATGCAGCTGCTCGCTTGGAAGATTTGTCATACTCTAAGTTGATGGGTCTTATCCACAAAGCGGGAATCGAAATCAACCGCAAGGTCCTTGCTGACCTCGCAGTTAACAATCCTGCTGCTTTCAAGGCTATCGTAGAGAAGGTTAAGAACGCCTAATTCGCTGCGAGGGAAATAATAAAAAAAGTCTCAAGGAATTGAGACTTTTTTATTGCCCGGATATTTGGATGGTCAGAATAAAATTACTAAATTTGCAGTAGAGAAAGAGATAAAACCACATCAAAGCAGATTGGGAAACTCATCAAATAATTTAGAAATGCCGAGACTTTTTCTTTCTCTAATGGCGGGCCTCAATCCGTAAGGATGTCGA
>UMLC01035263.1_pt1 | contig 25629 bp, 29 predicted proteins | sample 1966451 | NCBI WGS metagenome assembly UMLC01 (sample SAMEA4836193, study PRJEB28245) | human gut metagenome | biome: gut microbiome; material: fecal sample | place: Denmark | collected 2008
GACAACACACCGAGTGTATGGCTGTTTATACTATCAATTCTTTCCGGAACGGGATTGATTATTACCGTAAAGAAACGCAGAGAAAATTTGAATTCATAGAAACGATAGTTAAAAAATAAAACGAGAAAATAACCATGGAGAAGGCGGGCATGTATGTCCGTCTTTTCTTCAAAGAAAACACAACAGGGAGTGTACGCTGCGGAAGAGGCGAAAGAAAAGACACAGACGGAATCAAAGCAGAAGGCGTGTATGGGAATGGAAATGGAAATGCCTGACTCTGCAACTTTTATTAGCGGTGATATTTGTTTTTTCTGTGGCGGGGCTTCTTGGATATGGCATCTTCTATCTGTGTCAGAATGAGAGTAGCAGAAACACGCAAAAAGAATTACAAGACATACGAGGAGAATCGAAAAAATTGTTTTTATTATATCATATATTTTGGGATTTATTAATGAATAGGGATCAGAGACCATAGATGACGGACACTAGATGATTTCTTTATATCTTTTACTCAATGATTTCATAAATTCAATCCTAAAAATATACATACCATTTTACACGAGATTTACTGTAATGTAGGACAATTCTCTTTTGAATTCCAAACACTTCGATTTTACAGTCGTATCGCATGAGATCAGTTGTTATCATTACTTCGCTCGGTAACATGATTTTGTCTGAAGTTATTGCGGTGTAGGATTTAATGTTATATACATTATAGACTTGTTCATCATCCTGCACTCGTATTTTAATTGGGATAATTGAGCCATCTGCACAATGCTGGCATATGACATCCACTGGTTTTTGCATATCGTGATCACCACCCTGAACTTTCGATTTTAATACGAATACATTATAGAACATATGTTCGAACTTGTAAACAAAAAAGTAGAAAACAAAGATACAGTATGCATATGAGAATCAGCTGTTTATATGCCAGACACTTTAAACCATCAGTTGAATGACATAAGCTTTCATCGGTTGTAAACTTAGTGAATGAAAATAGACATTTATTGAAACCACTTTTCATTCAGATATAGCAGGAGGATTACATTATGGGACAGACATTGGGAGACTTTTTAAAGATAACTTCAGCGGATGACTATTTTATGATAAACATTCGTAAAGATAAAGAAACGGTATATTTCGGCTACGAAAATGAGGTTCCCGATGATATAAAATCCTTTATTATCACAGAAATTTATATTGACTGGGCGAGCGAGGCATTGGGAATCCGTGTGTCTGAGAAAGAAGAATAAAATACTGGCGGATTCATTCAAAAGGTGCTAGAATGCTTCTACTACATATTAAAACGGCAGATAAATAAGGGGGAAGCGCTTATGAAACCGATATATTTGTCAATCCAGCAACAAGAAACAGGAGAAAACATTAGGAGATTGTTGAAAAGCAATGGGTATACGGTGAAAGATATCCAGGAAGTCATGGGATTTGAGAATCCACAAGCTGTCTATAAATGGCTTTCCGGGAAATCGCTGCCTAGTCTGGAAAACCTCCTGATCTTAAGCAAATTATTGAATATCAGTATTGAGAATATCCTCGTCATTGACGAGGATATTAATATATTACGGAGCATTAATACACAATGGATGCTGAATAGGATAAATGATGTTTTGGTGCTGCAAAATGGAATCCGCAATTATCGAATCAGATAAGCGCTTATCGAAGGAAACGGTGACAAAATTCGAAATATCGAATGAGAGCGTGACAAAAATGCAAATATCGAATGAGAGCGTGACAAAATTTAAAATATCGAAGAAAACGGTGCCAAAATTTAAAATATCGAAAAAAACGGCACCATTTTGAGAAATATCGAAGAAAACATACACCAAAATTTAAAATATCGAAGAAAACATACACCATTTTGAAGAATATCGAAAAAAACAGCACCATAATTTCATGTGGCGGCAGACAGTAAATCCAATTATAATTAATAATAAAGATAGAAAGCGAGGGGTAACATCATGAAAAAGATTATTAGAAACCGGATCAAGTGTAAAAAATGTGGAGAGATCATTGAGAGTACCAGCAGACATGACTTTAAGTTCTGTAAATGCGGTGCGGTTGCTGTTGATGGCGGGAAAGATTATCTGCGCAGAGTAGGAAGCAAAGACGATTATGAAGAACTGATTGAGTATGAAGGCAGCGATGATGATGAAGAGTGAGAATCTGAGGTTTTTTATGGACGAAACCGGGAGACCCTATGAACCAGGTGAGCCTGAGTATGAGAGAGCGGTACAGGAGACACCGGAATCGTTGGCATTCGAGGAAGAGATAATAAAACAATTTAGACTGGTAGATAAGAATGAATAAATCGAGGGAGGTGTATCATGAATTTATATATTAGTGATCTGCATTTCGGACATAAAAATGTAATACTGTTTGATCACCGACCGTTTTCAGATGTCGACACAATGGATCACTGCCTGATTCAGCTGTGGAATTCAAGAGTGTCCGCAGATGATGATGTTTATATCGTGGGCGACTTCTGTTACCGGTCAGGACGGACACCGGACTGGTACTTAAGACAGCTCAAGGGTCATAAGCATTTGATTATCGGAAACCATGACAAGGCCACACTGGACTGCGAAAACGCTGCAAAGTATCTTGAGAGCGTTGAAAAAATGCAGCATGTCACAGACGGAGACAAACAGATCTGCCTGTGTCATTATCCATTGGCAGAATGGTATAAAAGCCGTCATGGATCATGGCTTATTTATGGGCACATCCATGGGGCACGGGATGAGGTGTATGAGTTTATGAAAACGAGAGAGCGTGCCTTAAATGCCGGTGCCTGCATTAACAATTACACTCCGGCATCGTTTAATGAATTAATACGGAACAATAAAGCATTTCAGGAAAAGGATTCATAAGATCGTAGAAAGAGGGATTTACAATGGGAAGAACAGAGAATATAAATGTCTTTCAGGACACAATGAACATGTGCAAAGATAATGACAGAATCTGGGAATCTGTTCATAACTCTGCAGAAGGTCAGAAATTGATTTTGGAAGGGGCTGCGATTGCGGAACCAGATAAGAAGCGATACAAAGAGAAAGCACGGATCACGGTATCAAAAAAGAGAACCTTTGAAGCAGCATCGGGATACCGAGGAACGAAAACAGCAGTACACAACTTTGCATCGGCTTCGAATCCGGGTGGCGGAGTGGAGCGTGGTGCAAATGCTCAGGAAGAGTGCTTATGCAGATGTTCCGGGTTGTTTAAGTGCCTGAATGCTCCGGATGCGTGGGGTGGATTCTACATGGCACACCGGGCAGAATATAATCCAATCCACAATGATGATATCATTTACACGCCAGATGTTTTAGTTTTTAAAAGTGATACCGTAAAGCCGGAGCTGATGGATGAAGCGGACTGGTATACGGTTGATGTTATTACCTGTGCGGCTCCGAATTTAAGAGAGAAACCAAGCAATGCGTTTAATACAGGTGACGGAAAAGACTCAATCAAGATTACAGATAAAGAACTGTTAGCGATTCATGAGAAACGGCTTCGGAGGATTTTAGACGTGGCTTTGAGCAATAAAGTTGAAACGATTGTTCTCGGAGCGTTCGGATGTGGAGCTTTTATGAACAATCCGAATGTAGTTGCACAGGCATCCAAAAATGTTTTGAACGAATATCTGTATGCGTTTAAGAATATTGAGTTTGCAGTTTATTGTAGTCCAAGCGACGACACAAATTACAGGATATTTGACAGGGTGTTCAGACCGTATACAAAATAAGAAGAGACGGCTATAACAGTGTTTACAGAAAGCGGGTGAGAATGGATGCATTATGTGATTGGGGATATACATGGCTGCTATCAGGACATGATGGCATTATTAAATAAAATCGAGTCACAGGATCAGGATGCACAGATCATCTTCGTCGGCGATTTTATTGACCGCGGACCGGACGTCGACAAGGTGTTGGACTGGTGCTTAGAGAACATCACATTAGACGGAAAATATAAGGCGGTCCGAGGTAATCACGAGCAGATGGCAATTGAGTGGTATAAGGAGTTTATGGACTGGTATGATGACGCCGGTAGTTATTCCGCCAGAGAACCAATGCCTGAAACCTATTATGATTTTTCAAGGTGGATGGACGCGATGGGAAAACTGACACCGGATGGATTGAAACCATATATTGATTTCTTTTCCCATCTGCCATACAACCGGAAAATGACAGTTGAAACAGTATCCGGGAAGACAGTGGATTACAGGATCGTGCACGCTTTTTATGAGTATGATGAGGGAGTACCAAAATTAGAGCAATATTATACAAACCTGTATGCAAGAAAATATGGCAATTATAAGAGTGATGAGATCGTTGTGCACGGACATACGCCGACGGTTGCACTGGCAGCCGGGGATTCGTTAACCTATAATATTCGTCCCGGTCTCATTAGTTATCATAAAAATGATGTTAACGTGGATTGCGGCTGCGTCTATAAGGAGGCTTATCCAGAGTATCCGGTTATGTTGGGCGCCTTTTGTCTTGAAACCTTTGTGGAAATCTATGTAATGTCTGTTAAAGAACGGTTTCAGGAGAACGGCGCCGGAGATGGGATGAGTAAATACGAGGATTACAAGCAGAAGTATCTGGTACAGGAGAGCCTTGAGAGAGCGGCACTGATGAAGATGTATCTATAAGAAATCTGAATCGTCATGATGAAAATGGTTTTCGAAAGACAGATAGATTACTGGGGAGGATTAACAGAATGATTTGGAAAATCACAAGACGCAAGCATAATGTAGTTTTTGTTTTCGGCAAACAAGCAAAAGTATTGAGAGAAATGCTCGATTCGGCAGTTGTTCCAGACAGGACGGCACTTGAAAAGGAAGCAGATGAGTTTGAGCAGTACATGTTGAAAAAGAGAGAGGAGACTCTGGCACGCGGTGAGAAATGGTAGTGTGAAAGCACTATTTGCAATAAATATAACAAAAATAAACTGAAATACGTAAAAAATGTTCTGATTTCTGACGAGCAAATGAAATTTTGAGCCTTGTTGTATGTGTAAACAGCGTGAGGATTGAATCCTTGCGAATACTCGATACACATGTGAAGAGAGGATGAAAGCGTATGACAGAGAAAGTAAATCAGAATGTACCGAAAACGGAAGAAATGAGTAACCAGAATAACAACATCAAAAACGAAATCCGACAACGAAATGCTGTTCTAATTGATCAGCAGACCAAGAGGCAGATTCAGGAATGGCTCGAAGGCAATCCATATCAGGAGTTATTAGAGTACATGAGATCCAGAGTCATGGGGCAGGAAAACATAGCGGTTGTGGTCGCCAATGTATACAATTACCTGAAAAATGTCAGTATACCGGATGCAGGCATGGAAATGCCGACCCACGGAAACTGTAATAATATGATTTTGGCAGCTCCATCTGGAAGCGGGAAAACAGAGACTTACAGAGCTTTTAAGGATTACTTTAAAAAGCGCATCCCGGCACTCCGGCTCACCATCTCAGACGTCAGCAACCTGACTGCGACCGGATATCGAGGAGCTGAGCCGTCGAGCATTGTGGAGCCGTTTCTCGGATGCGGACTGGAGCCTATTGGAATCGTATTCATGGACGAGTTCGATAAGATCTGCACACCATCCTACAACGCTAATCACGGAGACGTTCACCTCGAAGTGCAGCACAATCTGCTTACGCTGGTTGAGGGATCACGTGTTGAAACGAAACAGGGCTACGTTAACACGAATAAGCTGCTGTTTATTGGGATGGGGTCTTTTGATCAGTTCCGAAAAAAGAGAGAAAATGATAGCAAGGAACCGATTGGATTTGGAGCAGTGGGTAGTGACGAAATTATGGAAGCTGAACATGCGGCTCCGATCACCAGAGAGGACATGATCTCAGCAGGTGGTTGTTATGAGCTGATCGGGCGGTTTTCATATATTGAAAACTATCATCCATTAGATCAGGAGACAATCTTAAATATTATTAAGAAGGCATGCGAAGACATCGCTGATCAGTTCCACTGCGATATTAATTTGGAAGAGGAGGCAATGGCTGAATTATTTGAGAGTGCTAACTCGAAGTTCGGATGCCGATTGATTGAAAGCAAAATTCGGGAAGTGGTCTTAAAGGCGTACAGTGAAGCTATGCAGAAAGACAGTGCGTGGGATGTTATGGATCTTAATATAGACACACTCAATTCTTATACGTTTGGATTCCGAGAGTATACAGAAGAGGAAATGGAACTTGAAGAGGCATTCCAATCGGGAGGAGTTCATAAAGAGATTCCGGTTCCGAAAATGAGCTTTGAAGAACGGATGGAAGCATTAATTCGGGCACAAACACAGCAGGAATAGCTTGGCGGTACTTTTTTCGGTGCCGCTTGTGGACGGATAGATTGTGAAAGAGGATGGCAGTATGAAAAGAGTGAGACCTTGGCATGGAAAATGGATGTCGAGAAAAACAGCAAAACGAATCAATGATATGTTTGACTCGGCTCCGATGCCGGATAGGACGCAAATGCACAAAGAAGCAGTAGAGTTTAAAAACGAGATGTTAAAACTCCGTGAAGAGGCACTTGCGCGTGGGGAGAAATGGTAAGGATTACAGCGATTTGGGCGCCGCAAAGCCTTGAAAAATAAGGCTTTTAGTGTAGCACTAAAAGTTATTTGTAGTTGGATTGTCGATGCTCACAGACTCGAAAAAAGTGAAAACACAGGTAGAAAAGGTGTCTTTGGTGCCTGAAAGCCTTGAAATATAAGGCTTTTGCTGTAGCGGCAAAAGCCATTTGAGGTTGGATTAGAGAATAGTCATAGAATCTAAACAAAGTGAAATCGTTGGTAAGAATGAAGCTTTTTGGTGCCGAAAGCCTTGAAAAATAAGGATTTTACCACAGCGGTAAAACCTATTTTAGTCAGATCATCGAATGGTTGTCGAATTGTAAACCAGATAAGAGGGGGGTATAGGTGCCGGAAAGCCATGAAATATGAGGCTTTCTCTGCAACGGAGAAACCTATTTTGAGATAGGATAAAAATGATTTCTTAAAAGATACGGACAAAGTAATCTGCAGAAAAAAGGAGACATACTGCTATGGATGAAAAACAACAGGAAATGATAGATAATAAGAATGCATTAAAAAAAGAGATACCAGTATATTCCGAAAAGTATGGTGTTCACGGAAAAGTTTTAGACTATGGCGTAGTCACGAAGCTGGTGTTTAATTACAATGGAAAAGATTTAGAAGTCGGAATTCATAACAATCCGCTCATGAATACGGATTATGCGCAGATGGGACAACAGATTATGGAATCCTATATTGAGAATCTGAGTTCAAAGAATCGAAAAGTTATGCTGCACAACTGGTATATTGAAGACCACTTGTCACAGAGAAGTGGCAGATACGCACTCGCACACGGAATCGTGACAGGGCATACCCGGTTGCCGGATTCTATTTTTATTTACACGTCTAAAATCCGAGAAACTTATGTAAATGGAGAGGGCGAGCTGGTAGTGTTGACGATGAACACGGAATACCATTGTCCTTTGAATTCGTGTGACTGGGAAAGGCAGGATCAGTACGCCGATATGATTCCTGATTATAAGAAGATAAAGGCGGAATATAAAGATAAGGCTTTGAGACCGGCAATCGAACCGGGTAAGGTACTGCTGGTGCTTTCAAACTTTTGTCATTATTATTTTCATTCACTATATTGTATTCCAGAAGGTTCTGACAAACCATGTGAATACAGTGGGGATGCGCATGTAGGAATGTTTCAGGATAGTTATTTAGTTGAAACAGATCACGGACGGATTGATTTACGGTATTTCCCACATTTTCAGAATATTGAGTTTTACTCCGAGCATACACAAGGGATGCCGCTGTTTCTTGAAAATGTAGGGGATGTCACTTTGTATGCGAAATCGTCCGTTGGTACAATCAAACTGAATCCGGGTGAGCGGAAAGAGGTCACAAAAGAGAATGCAGAATCTGAGACACCGAGTCTGCCGAATGGGGATCTGTATCCAGCTGGGATTATAGAATAAACATATGGAAGGCAGACATTGGAGACCTATCATCAGGTCTCCATATGCTGTCTTTCAAGTCTGTGATTATAGGATTCAGAAAAAACTTATAACTCGTCATCGTCGTCATATTCGTCCTCATCGCTGTCACCATCCAGATATTCAATAAATCCGAGTGTTGTGAAAAGACTCTCCCACGGTCGAATGTGATTGATATCTTCAACGTATCGGACTACGCTGTATGTGGGATGTTTTTTCAAGAAACTTCTTATAATCGATTTGATATCTTCGGTTTTTATATGTTTATATCCTAATGATCGAGCAACATCACAGAATTTAATCTTTGCATAATCAATAGTTGCCTTACCAAGAGCGGTTAATACTTCGTCTTTTTGCCATTTTTCCATAAGGATAACCTCCAATTTAACTTATATTATGATTGTAATATATTGTTTTTGGACTAGGAGACCAAATAAAAGGTCTCCCAAGTTCTGTTTTTACATGAAAACTATTTATTCGACTCTACGGCCACGATAATCGAGATCATATCCTGCGACAAGGTCATTATAGATATCGATAATTCTAGTTTTGCCAGCCAGGATATCGATAACATCCTCCTCCAGTTCCGGGTCATGATAAAGTTCTCTCAATTGTTCGCCGGTATATTCATCGAAAGCGGCTCGGTTACTTGCCTCGATGGAATGGTTGCTCACTCGATATCGCTGACCTTTAATGCTGAAATAATAGCTATCGTTATTGTGACTTGCGGAAATACCATGCTTTTTACAGAATGCTTCGATTTCAAGCATCTTCTCGTGAAATTCTTTCTTCTGTGCTGCAGATGGGCGGTAAGTGTATCCATACATAATAAGTTCCTCCAATTTTTGTTAAATGTTATAAGTATTGGTTAATAGTTAATTGATTGCGGTTTCCAGAATGGTGCAGTTCTCATTGAACTTATTCAGAAACCAGGTGAGCTCTCGTGCGGTCTCGGCTGCGTTGACCCATGTGATGTCGTCAGCGATTGGAGGACAATCTGGTACCCACACTGAGTGGCGTCCCATAGTGAGGTCACATTCGTATTTGACCGGGCAGTCGAAGTCACTAAAGGCTTCCGACATCATGTGTGCGAAATCTTCTTGTCCGATTCGCGGGAATGCCTTCAAGGTGTTGATAAGCTGATTCAGAGTTTGTGATGTAGAATAAATGTTCATAAGCTGTCCTTTCTGACGAATATGTTGCGTCTATAAAGTTTTTGATTACAAACCTATTGACATCCGGTATCAGTCTGTTATACTAGATGATACAAGATAACATAGGCTTGTTATAATTAAATATGTGCGAGTGAATTACAAAGGAATGCATTTTTAGTGCATTCCTTGTGTAGTAACGAAATTATTTATCATTCATAAGCTCCTGAAGCTTATCTGTAATCAGTTCACGCTGGAGCATGTTTACCTGACGAGCGTTTCGACCAGCGTTTTTCCAGTCACTAGATTTCCACACTTTAGAAGAAGCATTATGAGAATTAATCCAAGCATCTCTCTCAGAACCGGATAACTCATTAAGTTTCGGAATCGTCCAGAAGCCAGCCCGATGTCCGATAATGCAGGAATTTAATACAGCCCAAGCCATGTCACGAACTTTGGTCTTTGAGGTTTTGGTATCAGATTTGAGCCAGAACGCATTCCAGTCGTCCATTGTACGCAGGCATGGAACGGTAGCCTTGCGTTCACGGTATTCTTTAAATTCGGCGACAGAACGGAAAGGAACGGTTGTAAAGTTAGCGATTTCATATGTACTGTTTTCCACGGTAACAGTGCTTGAAGAAAAGCTTTTTCTGTCGGGTTTCCGTTTCATGTCAAAATCCATACGGATATGTTTCACAGTATTTTTGACAACGAATTCTTTTCCCTGAGCTAACTCCTTAAAGGTTGTCCACTCCTCATTCTTATACTCAACAGCTTTGGTACGACTTAAGACTTGTGTCATCAACCAGAGCCTGTCCTTATAAGTGTCAGAATCGTAACCAGATTTCGTGCTGTTATGAGCACACACGCCTTCGTATTCCTTACTGTTAAAAAGCATAGGATTCGTCTTGCAATACAGTGACACGTTACCACGCGTCGTAAAATTAATGAGGTCGTCCTGGCAATGCTTAATCTCCCAGATTTCAGGATTCTTATTATCAGTTAAGAATAATCTTGCCTGCTCCATGGAGTGCCTGAATCCGAATAAATCGAGCGATTTCAGAGTATCTTCTGGAACGTCTGATATAAAACCGTCTGTTGTGACGGAACAGGTCATGAATCCGAGAGCGTGGCATTGATTCTGGGTTGCCAAAAGCACAGCGCGCACGATCGATGTGATCATGCATGCGGCAACCGGGTTAGTGATTGACGAGCAACCCAGATTCTCCATCTCGTCTTTATAAGCGCTCCAAGTGGATTTCTCAACAACGTTCTGAGCAGTTTTTCCGTACCCGCTGTTCACCATGGTTTTTAAGATGAGTTCCTCAAGAGATTTCTTTCCGTGCTCAGCTTTTGCCTTATCACGGTCAGCCACAAGCTGTTTTACTGCAGATCGGAGTGAGTATGACATTTTACCGTTTTCAGGATTAATGATCGCATTCAAAACATACCCCTGTTCAACGAAGACCTTAGCACCGAGTTTCAATGCCAGAAACAGTTCGGGACCGCAGGCGTAAACTCCATCAAGCCCCTCTGATGTGGACGGATAAATCGGTACCCCTTCAACGTTGACCGGGATACATGGATATTTAACGGTTTCCGGGAATTCAAATCGAACATAACAGAACATCATAGTGAGCGATGCGTATCCACCAGAATCCGGGTTCACAAAATCCTGTAAAGTAAGTTCCCGGTTCACGATTTCAGATTTGACAGGATTCTCCCAGTCAACATCTGGCACTAAACACATGCAGGTTGGATACGCATTTTTTAAGTCATAGTCGAATGTCGTCTGAAAAAAGTATCCGATATCAGAACTACCGTTGTACCCGCCATGATAAGCCTGTGAAGCATAATATTGAATCGTGTTCGCCTTGTCTGAAATAGGTTCAAGACTGGAACTCTCAACATAACCAGGTTTATTAGGTCTTTTCACCAATCCGTGTCCAATCTTTTCGAGACCACGGTATTTACGGTCAAATTCGGCAGTATTATCACAACCCAAATACGATATCATGGAATCCTTCATAACGTGAGCCGCTGCAGATGTGATCGTTACAGGTGGTTTATTGTTGTATCCATAAAGTGCGGATTCATATAAAAGAGCGACCGTGCTATCGTTCGCGGCATATTCAAAATATTTACAAGGGTCGTCCATAAGAAGCTGATCCATATGATTGATAACACCTTTTTCAAGCGCGATTTTATGCCAACCAACAGCCTCACCGAGATCTTTTAAGGATTTCATTTTTGCAGGCGCGTGACACATGGTATCCGCTATATTGAATTCAATCGGGTAGGTATGCGGATTCCGACCATAAGCATACTTAGGATTCACGCTAGGAGCATACAGCCTGGTTGGTTGCATGGTAATAAGCCCGCCCTGAACTTCGGTACAGTATTTCAGGATATCTTTATTTCGTTTACCACTTTGGTCGAATCCGGAAATGTCTACCTTACCTGTGTGGCAGAGCAGAACGACCGGAATATGAGGAGTCTTAGACCAGTCATATCGGATATGAGTTTTCTTACCATCAGGATATGGATATCTGCTATTTTCGAGAGCCTCCTTATCGGTATCGAACAAGGTAGTAATATAATCACCGGTACCAAGATTCTTTCCAGTTTGGGATTCATACTTGCGGACCTTTCGATTATCGGTACAGTGATAACTGAGATCGTCTAAGATACGACCGATTGCGAGTTCCAGGTTCAAACGGTATTTCTCATGTTTTCGAATAAAGATGTATTCCACAAGATCGTTTCCATCGATTACAGAAAACTGCCACGATAAGAGGATACGATCAGATTTATTTTCAGGGTCTAGATAGCACCATTCGCTATCGAAACCGATTACCAAAGCGGGACTATCAGGTCGTATAGCCGACAGTGACTGATAATTCGAAAACGAAGATAGAACCGGAAGATTATTACCAGATTTGATAACTGACCGATCCTGTTCTTTCGTTTTTGTTTTCAATGGTGTCAAATCTTTCTTTGGGTTTCCCATAGGGGGATTTGACACCGTGTCCGGAAAAGTCTCGAAACCCTTGATTTTACTGGCTTCAGAACGGTTTGCTGTATCAACCTCATTTGACGATTTTTTTAAAATATCGTCATTCTGCATCATCAGTTTTGAAAGATTTCGTCTTCTAATATAGAGATCAAATCTTTTGTTAAAATCAATTTCTGAAGACTCTCCGGTATTGAACTGTTTCCAACCTGATGTTTTAACTGCTGGGGATATAATGCTTGTAATCGCTTCCAGATTCAATTCTTTAAGAACTGTACCTGTTCCTTCTGTGGTTACCGATTTCTGGTTATCGATGCTGTCGTTCTGCAATGTCTGTAATGTCTTTGTGTTTTCCATATTAAGTACCCTCTCACTGATTACAGTGAGTCCTTTCTTTTTGTGTTCGAAACTAAAAATGGTACGAATGCTCGTACGATAACGAGGGTTAGGAACTTTTGAATCCCCTCCTCGCGTTCGTACTAGAATATGGACGAGTAACTGACAGACAAATAAGCTTTTTGAAATTAACAATCTGATTAAAATGGTATGGAACATAAACTTTTTAAAATAAATATGAAATACCTGACGAGTTTTCAGAAATGTGAGCCTTATCATGTATGTAAAATAAAAACGCAACATTTTTTAAACGAAGGAGAGAGAAACAGTATGAAAACAATGAGAAACGCATTAAACATCACAGCAGACAACCACGAACTCGTCAAAGCCGGATATATTCAGCTTCCGGTTCCAATCACGATCACAGAAGAGTGGCTTAATTCACCGTCGCTTTTGTATAAGGAAGAGACTAATCGGGAACGGTTGTTATACGACTTAAGAGCATGCGGGATTACAGACACTGACTTTGGTAAACTGATCGGGAAAACGATATATTCAGTTCCGGACGACAGCATCTACAACGCATATCTGGAAGTTACAAGACTTGATAAGTTAGACGAGCATGAAGATATGGTGTACGAGGATATACAGAAATATTTATCCGAGAGTGATGCCTACGTTGAACAGATGACGGAAGCATATTCGAGATTTAGTGAGCTTCTGGTTGATCGTGTTTGGAATTATTATTTATTCAAGGAACAGGTTAAGCTGGATCGTTTAATGCGTGCGTATAAAGAGATGGTTGCTGAGTGCACGGTACAGACTCTGTTGTTTATTTCAGTCAATACACCTAATTTTGGTCTCGGAATCTGTTTTAAGAACGAATAAAACTGAGGGAGTACGAATCAGAGCATCTGACAATCACAATCGGTTGGATGCTCTGAGAATAAAAATTAGCTGTAAACAAAAACAGTTGGTTTCCTTTACACCGGGAGAAGCACTATATAAATAGGAAAAGATACCGATTTCTGTAAAAGATATTCAGGATACCTTTTTGTTAACACTTAGGAGGATTGCATGATTTACGGATATGCACGTTGCAGCACAAATGAGGAACGGCAAGATATCAATCGTCAGAAAAGGGAACTGCATACATTGGGCGTCACAGATGAAAAGTGTATTTACTGGGAATATGAGAGCGGAATGAAGGATGACCGAACTGAATTTAACAAGTTGCTGGATATTGTGACTGAGGGAGATACCGTTGCCACAACAGAGGTGTCCCGTCTTACCAGGTCAACGAAGCACTTATGCGAGATATTACAGACGGTGAGGGATAAGAAGCTGATCCTCAACATCGGTGGCTCGTTCGTGGTCGATTGCTCAAAAGGAGAACTCGACCCTATGACGGAAGGGATGATCAAGATGTGGGGCGTATTCTCTGAGATGGAGCGCAATATCATTTCTCAAAGAGTGAAATCGGGTATAAAGAATGCCAGAGCTAAGGGAAAACAGATCGGGAGACCTCCGACTACGGTTGACGGTTTGCCTGACAAGTTTTGGAAATACTACCAGAAATATAAAAATGGGGAAATCAATGTGGCTGAGTTCGCGAGGCTGTTGAAATGTTCGAGAGTGACGATATATAAATATCTTTCGATGGTAGAATAGGATTGGAATAAAATTGATGGAAAGCTTGCAAAAAGTTTATGGAAAATTCAGTTGATTCCGTGCAGACTCTCACTTATAATGATATTGAGGCAGAGAGCCTTTTGAGGAAACTGAAAGGTGCTATGCACAGTACAAAAGGAGGAATGCCGACTTGAATACCGAAATAACAAATGCTGTGAATGCAGCGGGAGACAAAGCACAGTATGATGCCCGTGTTAAAAGGATATTAGCACAAAAGAATATTTTAGCTCACATTCTGGTAAAAACGGTTGATGAGTTCAAGGGAATGAAGCCGGAGGATGTAGTAACATACATTGAGGGTGAGCCAAAAGTTGGGATTGTACCAGTTGAACCGGGATTGTCTAATATAGAAAAAACAGATGCCACAGGACAGAGAATCGTCGGACTTAACACAGAGAACGCCGAAATCAATGAGGGACTGGTCAGATTCGATATTATTTTTTATGTTCGCATGAAAAATGGGCTTTCCCAGATTATTGTGAATGTTGAGGCTCAAAAGGATGAACCTACTGAATATAAGATATTAAATCGGGCAATCTTTTATGTGAGCAGGCTTGTATCATCACAAAAAGAGAGAGATTTTGTAAACACGAATTATGATGACATAAAACAGGTATTCAGCATTTGGATTTGTATGAATATGGATTATAATAGTTTAAGCCATATACATCTTGCGAAGGATGAGATGCTGAGTCCATATGACTGGAAGGGCAATATGGATCTGTTGAATATCGTGTTAGTTGGGATTACGAATGATATTCCAGAACATGACGAAAACTATGAGATGCACCGTCTGATTGGGGCACTTCTTTCGACCGAATTGAGGGAGCAGGAAAAACTGGATATCATAGAACATGAGTATAATATCCCAATCAGCAATGAATTAAGAGAGGATGTGAGAATTATGTGTAATCTGAGTACAGGCATTGAAGAAAAAGCTACAGAGAAAACAAGCGAAAAATTTATTCTGAATATGTATAAGAAAGGTTATACATTAGATCAGATCGCAGATATTGCAGAAACAAGCGTGGCTGCTGTGGAAGCAGTTATTAAGAAGAAAGAGCCTGCAATGGCATAGGCGACAAGTGAATACGAAAAGAATTAGGCAGTAGATCAGAAATGATTTGCTGCCTTTGCTTTTGTGGAAAGAAAGATGAGTGATATTAATTTATACTTGTATAATTTTTGATTTAAGAGTATTATCAGAAAAGATTGCAGACATCGCATAGGATGATAACGTGTTGTGAACATTTTGTTTACTTTGGAAATTGAAAGACGCAGACCCTTGATTTTACTGGGTTTTAAATTACGTAAATAGTTCGAATCTTCTCGCGCACGTATGCTAAATAGTCTTAAATTCTTGAAAAATCAAGGGTTTAGGGCTATTTTTGTATATGCAGATTTTATGAATCCTTTTTAATGCGGAAAATTCCATAAGATGGTATAATAAAAAAGATAAATTACTGGAAACAATGAATTAAGGTAACCTTAAGGTTATTCGAGTTGGAAAGTAAGATTTACGTGTTAAGATGGCATCATCAAAGATAAGAGGAGGAAAAAATATGTGGACGAGAGCGGAATTAAAAGACAGAGCAAAGTTTGCATTTAAAAGAAACTATTGGAGAAGTGTGCTGATCAGTTTACTGCTGGCGCTTTTGATAGGAGGCGGCAGTGGCGCAGGAAGTGCAGGTTCGGCTATGTCATCAGCTTTAGGAAGTGACGGAAGTGATATTACCTCGGACTCCTATGATGATTTTTATGATGACGCAGATGACATCTGGTATGGGATGAATGATGTCTATGACAATACAGATCATACAGCACTTCTTTTTGCAGGAGTCATTTTTGTTGTGATCTTCATGATTGTATTTGTGATCATTATGACTGTTACAATTCTTTTGGATGCATTTATTTTTAATCCATTGGAAGTGGGATGTAAACGTTTCTATTTAAGAAACCTCAATGAGGCAGCTTTAGTGGGAAATGCCGGATACGCATTTGATAACAATTATAAAAATATTGCAAAGACAATGTTTTTCCGTGATCTGTATACTGTTTTGTGGTCAATGCTTTTTATTATTCCTGGCATTGTAAAGTCATATGAATACCAGATGATCCCATATTTGCTGGCAGACAATCCACAGATGACAAAAGAGGAGGCATTTGCAGAGAGTAAGAGAATGATGCAGGGACAGAAATGGAATGCATTTGTTTTGGATTTATCATTCATTGGATGGGATATTTTATCTGGAATGACAATGGGAATCCTGGGAATCTTTTATGTGCAGCCATACAAAGATGGAACACATGCCGCATTATATGAAGCTTTAAGATACAGAACTCCGTATCAGCAGATTCAGAATCCGGCACCTTACCAGCAGAATACTGCAATGAATCAGCAGACAACAGAGATGCCGAATAGATTTGAAAATCAGAATATCGATCAGCCGTTTGAGGACAGAACGGATTATTAGGAGAACAACTACGGATGGATTACAAAATCTTGATCGCAGATGATGAGCCGGAGATCAGAAATCTTCTCCGGCTTTATCTGGAAAATGAAAACTATCATGTAATAGAAGCGGAGGACGGACAGCGGGCGCTCGATTTATTGCGGGCAGAGCAGCCGGCATTATGTATTTTGGATATTATGATGCCGAAGATAGACGGCTATCATGTATTGCAGCAGATTCGCAAAGAGAGTAATATTCCAGTGATCATTTTGTCAGCGAAGGACGCAGATTCGGAAAAAATCCTGGGATTAAATCTGGGAGCAGACGATTATCTGGCAAAACCGTTCAATCCTTTAGAGGCAGTTGCCAGAGTGAATTCTAACATTAGGCGTTTTTATTCTCTTGGAACAAAAGTGGTTCAGGAGGAAAATTTAGCTGTTCGGGATCTGGTATTGAATCAGGACGCGTGTACTCTGAAAAAAGGAGACAAAGTCATACAGCTGACCTCTGTGGAATATCGCATCATGGAACTGTTAATGAAGCATCCGGGCAAAGTCTTTACAAAACAGCAGATTTATGAACATGGATGGGGGGAAGATTATATTGTGGCAGACAATAACATTATGGTCTGCATCAGTAAGCTGCGGGCAAAACTGGATGATAATCCTTCCGCTTATATTCAGACAATCCGTGGTCTGGGATATCGCTTGGAGAAGTAAATGAAGAAACAGAATGATTTACAGTGGTTTTTGATCAAAAAATTTATTGAAATACTAGCAGTTGTTGGAGTTGTGGAATATCTGTTGACTTTTCTGGTCAACAGATTTGTGCTGCCTAACGTACTGCTATATTTTTTTCCGGGCGTGGAAGAAAATCCGCTTTTGCTCGGCTCCGGCGTGATCTTCTTCCTGTCTGCAGTTTTAATGTTACTGATCTTAGGAGCATTGAATGCAATGTTTCCATCACCGCTTCATGAGATGGTACAGGCGGCTTTGGAACAAATGCAAAAAAATTTCATGCATACCGTTTCCGCTGGAAAAACTAATTTTTCTTTTTATGAATTAAACAGAGGGCAGGCAATTCTGCTTTTTCTGGTTGCTTTTGTAGTAGTGTTGGTAATTTTAACCCCGTATGTGTTAGGGGCAGTTTGTTTTGCAAAAATAACGATTAAAGAGTTTCGTCAGATCCAGAGAGAGAGGGAGGAGGAACAGAAAGAGTTTGACCGTAAAAGAAATCTGATGCTATCAGACATTGCACATGATCTCAGAACGCCGATGACAACGGTAAACGGTTATGCAAAAGCACTGGCAGACGGAATGGTGGTGGAGCCGGAGAAACAGTTGGAGTATTTGCAGGCAATACAGAATAAGTCGGCAAGGATGAACGATCTGATCCATTTATTATTTGAGTATGTAAAATTAGACAGTGAAGGTTTTTCACTGGACAGAAAAGAAACAGATCTGAGTGAACTGTTACGTGAAAATGCTGCACTCATTTATGCAGACTTTGAAGATGCAGGGATGGAATTCGAGATTGATATTCCAGAAGAAGTGGTTTCGGTATCCGTTGATTCAATCCAGTTTTCCAGAGTGATCACGAATCTTTTGAATAATGCAATGAAGCACAATGAGAGTGGTACGCATATAAAGATTGGCATGTACCGGAAAAATGGATACATTTATATTCTTGTAGCAGATAGTGGCAGGAGAATTCCGGGCGGGCTTGCGGAACATTTATTTGAACCATTTACAAAAGGAGATGTATCCAGAAAAAGTGGAAGTGGAAGCGGACTAGGACTTTCGATTGCAAAAAAAATCATTGAAATGCATGGATTTCAAATGGATTTTATACAACAGCTGGACGAGAAAAAAATTCCGCAGATTGCAGGCTATACAAAAGAATTTGTCATCCAGATCGCGGACGACAGCTACGACTCATCCCTCACGGCATGACGAAAAGCGCAGGGCAATAAAAAGAAAGCTGCGCATATAGACAAGCCGGAGGGATTTTTATATAATGAATAAAAAGTATTGCAACAGGAAAAAGGAGACTCTCATTGGATACATTTGAGATGTTAAAAAGGCTGTTAAGCCAGAATGAATTTGAACTTTTGCTGCCGGATCAGACAGGAGCAAAAGAAAAGAACACGGATAAAACAGATATTCGTCTGGTATATCAGATGAATGACACGATAGAAAGCTTTCTTGTTTTTAAGGAAGCAAGAATGACAGGTACATACAAAGAAGATTATGAAGGGGCTATTGAGGCCTCTTTTTATCGCGATGGGGATGATTACGCACTTGTTGTCCGACAGGAAGAGGAGGATTGTGTTGTCACTATCCTTTTTAAAACGCTGGAGCTGGAAACAAATCTGTATAATTATGGTGATATTGCGCATTTTTGGAGAAAAGGTTATGAAAATCTGCGGCAACTGGAATTTCGTATTGCGGTATTATGGGATAAATATGAGTATCTTGGTGAGGCTGTCTGCAATGAGGAAGAACGAAAACTCGTGCAGTTAGCCTATTTTCCACCTCTGAATTATACCTGTTATCCGGCGGTTTCAAAGCAGTACATTGTGCCGCGAGACAATCCATGGATACCGTCGGATGGTGCATTTTCCTTGATGAAAGAGATGGCAGAGCAGGTGGGTGACAGAAAAATTAAAAAATGGATACATTTTTATGAAAGGTATCCATATCCTGTTGTTGCAAGGTGTCTTGCAGTTTTATTACATCGGAATGCGCATGCAAAAGTAGTGGATCTGATCACAGAGAGGTTAAAAAAAGCGACATCCGTTTATCCTAATCGATCTTTTGGCGAAAAAGAGGATGAAAATATCGGGAAACTTTTAGGGCGGGCAGAAAAACGGAAAGAAGAATTGGAGCGTGCGGGAATCCATGCGGAGGTACTGCACGAAGAGCCGTTTACGACCGCAAAGGATACGCTGGATTTTCATGTGTATGTCATGCAATTGAAAAAAGGCGTAATAAACAGAAAAGTTTTGATCGAGGAAATTTCAGAATAATCACAGAAAAGAAAGAAGAATTTTGCAATGAACGAATTAATGGAGCAGATTAAGAAAAAAGATGCCAGGGCATTTACGCATGGAGGAAAATTTCATGCGGATGATGTGTTTTCGGCAGCACTTTTATTTTATATAAATCCGGAAATTACGATTTTACGTGGAAATCGTGTGCCGGATGATTTCGATGGAATTGTGTTTGATATTGGAAGAGGTGCGTATGACCATCATCAGAGGGACAGCAGAGTCCGGGAAAACGGTGTGCCATACGCTGCGTTTGGATTGTTGTGGGAGGCAGTCGGTGCAGAGATCCTTGGGGAAGAGCTGGCAGAGGAGTTTGACGAGGCTTTTGTGCAGCCGCTGGATCATAATGATAACACGGGGGAGAAAAATGAGCTTGCAAACCTGATTGGCAATTTCAATCCGACCTGGGATGCACAGGGTGGAAATGATGAGGCATTTTTTCAGGCAGTAAGCGTTGCAGGCATGATCCTTGAAAACAAATTTGAGCGTTATCGCGGAAATGAGCGGGCAGACAGGCGCGTGGAGGAGATTTTAGAAGAACACCGGCAGGCGGTTACATCTGGTAAAAGGGACAGCGAAGATGCAAAGATTCTGATTTTACCGGAGTTTGTACCGTGTCAGAAGCGGTTGTCGGAGACGGAGATTGCATTTGTCATATTCCCATCCAATCGTGGTGGATACTGTATACAACCACAGAAGAAGGAATATTCCATGAATTACAAATGCAGTTTTCCGGCAGAGTGGCTTGGTCTTGAAAATGAAGAATTGGAACAGGTTACCGGATTACAGAGTGCAGGATTTTGTCATAAGGGAGGATTTCTTATGACGGTGGGAATGTTAGAGGACGCGGTGAAAGCCTGCCGTATCAGCATGGAGTTATATCATGAAAATCCGACGATTGTGAATCTCGGCGGGGATTCCTGCATAGATCCGCTGTTAAAGCAGCTTCCGGGAATGCAGGAGGCAACGGTGATACATATGGATTTTATGCAGCTCCCAGAGCTTACAGTGGATGGAATTTACGGTGAAGCAGCGATGGACAAGCAGCAGTGGAAAAACGAAGTCAAAGAGAATCTGAAACGGATTTTAAAACAGAAGCCGGAGGCAGTATATGTGGAAGGAAATGTGTTTGAGACATATCCAATCGTACATCAGCTGCGGAAAAAACATATTCCAGTATTGACAATGATGGAAAAAGATGGACAGAAATTAATCATTAAAATTCCTTCCGGGTCTTAAGTTACAGGAAGATAAAAAGTAGAGAGGAGCAATTTTTTTGAAAAGTAATAAATACGAAATTGATATGTGCAACGGTTCCATAATGGATAAACTGGTTTCGTTTGCACTGCCATTGATGCTGTCTGGCATTTTACAGTTAATGTTCAATGCAGTGGACATTATTGTTGTGGGAAGATTCAGTGGAAGTGAAGCGCTTGCAGCAGTCGGTTCCACAACGGCACTGATCAATGTTTTTACCAATCTTTTTATTGGAATCTCACTTGGGGCAAACGTGCTTGCAGCAAGATTTTTTGCTGCCGGACGCAAGGAGGAAATGTCAGAGACCGTACATACCTCCATCACGCTTGCACTAATCAGCGGAATTCTCATGGCGTTTGTGGGGCTTGTTTTTTCCAAAGGGGCATTGGAATTAATGGGAACACCGGAAGATGTGATCGGACTGTCGACGCTTTATATGCAGATTTACTTTATGGGAATGCCGTTTTTTATGCTGTATAATTATGGCGCGGCGATTCTCCGTGCAGTGGGTGACACAAAAAGACCATTGTATTTTCTGATCATTGCAGGAGTGATCAATGCTGGCTTAAATATGATCCTGGTGATCGTATTCGGACTTGGAGTTGCGGGAGTTGGAATCGCAACCGTGTTTTCCCAGATGGTTTCCTGTGTGCTGGTTTTGACCTGTCTTTGCAGAACAGAGGGAAGTTATAAACTTTCTTTTTCAAAACTTTCTATGAAAGGCTATTACCTGAAACAGATTTTTCAGGTGGGAATTCCGGCAGGCATACAGAGTACCGTCATCAATTTTTCTAATGCGTTACTACAATCGTCAGTCAATTCTTTTGGTTCAACCGCGATGGCAGGTTACACGGCAGCAAACAATATTCTGGGATTTTTGTATGTTTCCATCAATTCTGTGACACAGGCATGTATGAGTTTTACAAGTCAGAATTTTGGTGTTGGAAAGTATAAACGAATGGACCGCGTACTGATCGACTGTATGATTTTATCGGTGGGAGTAGCACTTGTTTTAGGATGCGGGGCGTATTTTTTCGGAGCGGAAATATTACAGATTTATACAGAGGAAGCAGACGTGATCCAATGTGGTGTTGAGATTTTATCCATCACGACAGTTCCATATTTTCTGTGCGGTATTATGGATCTTTTTCCGGGTGCACTGCGTGGAATGGGATATTCCGCAGTGCCAATGGTATTGTCTATTATCGGAACCGTTGGAATGCGTGTTCTGTGGATTTTTGCATTTTTTCCACAGCACAGATCACTGTATTTTCTGTTTATTTCCTATCCGGCATCGTGGACTGCAACGATCGTAATGCAGGTGGTATGTTACTATTTTGTGAGAAAGCATTGTTATAAATAAGGGGGGAACGAACCAATGATAATCTGTAAAAACTGTGGGGCGGAATATGATGACGAACAGGATCGCTGCCCTTATTGTGGAGGGGATAACTTTGGCAGATCTGTCCAGCTACATGAGGACATGATGAATGAGCTGAAACGTGAAAAAAGGCAGTGGGAGAAAATGCCGGAAAAAGTGGCTGGCAAAGGAATGTCATGGACGGCAAGGCTTGGGATAGGGACAGTGATAGCAGTTGTAATCATCTGTATCATTGTATTTATTGTTTCAAGTATTTCCCGTAAAGTATCTTATCAGGTAGAACAGAACAACTTGGAAAAATTAGAAAGCCTGTATCAGAGCGGAGATTATGAGGGAATCTGTGAATATCTGAAAAAAGTGGGTCATACCTATCAGTCATATTTTGATAAATATACAGAGGTTGAGAGAATGCAGCGTTATTTGAATAATCTGCATGACGAGGATGATTCTTATCTTCAATGGATTGTAAAGAATGATAAGGCAGATGCATTGAGCAACATCGATTATATCGTCGGTATATTAAGTGAATGTCAGGAGGCAGCGGACGCATATTACAAATATGAGGAAGAGGATGCTGTGACATATTACACAGAATATTGTTATGATTATATGAAGGAACACTATGAGATATCCGAGGATGAGATAAAGTCCTGCATAGATGAAGCTGGTGGGTTGACTTACGATGATAAAGATCAGATTACAGAAGCGTTACAGAAACTCGCAATCAGCCGATTAAAAGACAAAATGGAGTAAAGTATATGAAATGTTCAAAGTGTGGATATGATTATCCAGCCAAAGAGACAAAATGTCCTTATTGTGGAGAGCCGAATAAACTTGGTATGGAATGGGAAAAGGAAGAAGACGAAACAAGAAAAGAAACACTTCTTACCAAAGCAAAAGTGTTACATTCCATGCCACTTTATGTTGCCAATAAAATTATGAATATCATTCTTTTGCTGGCAGTTGTACTTCTTGTTGTTTTATTTATTGTCTTTTTCATTTTAGGCTATGTGGATGAAAAGCATACAGAACATCAGAAAAGATTAGCATCGGTAGAAGCAGCAGAAGAAATTTTCAGGACGGGAGATAATGCAGCGTTGGATGCGTATCTGCATGAGTATGAAGTTTATGCAGAGGACGGGTATGAAAAGTATACAGAACGTGTAGATATCTATGATAGATACAGCCATTTTATAGAAGATGTGATGGATTTAAGGGAGAAGTCTGACTGGGAAAGTGACAAAACACCAAGGGCATATGAAGTGGAAGATATCCTTTACTATGCGCATGAAATTTTACTTCAGGATGATTATCGTATCAGTGAAATTGAATTTCAGGAAAACCAGAAATATTTCAGTGAAATCCAGCAGAATACGATTGCAACATTAATGGGGACTTTGGAAATGACAGAGGAAGAAGTGAATGAATTTGTAAAGTGCGATCGATATTATGATGAGGAGGAAACTTTTGTAAAAATGATTTTTGAGAGAAAGGGGTGGGAATATGAAGAAAATTAATATCACCTTTTCTTTTCGGGATGAAACTGGAGATTACAGCGTAAAAGTGTTCCCTTTTGTTATAAAATGCATAGTGTCAGTGATCGTGGTATTTAATTTTATAGTAATTGCAATGGCATTACCAGGAGAAATCAGTGATCATGTGAAATATTCAGGAAAGGAATATTATAAATCAAGGTGTGAGGAAAAGTATATTGACAGGGAGTTTGACAGCCTGCATGACTATTTAAATCTGTATCATCTGCAGGGAGAAGATTACGGGATTTATTGGGAGATGGTAAACGGTTATGAGGATTATACCATATATATGAATTATAAATCCATGGAAGAGCAGGAAAATATATCTTTTTCTTATATGGGAAAATATGATCAGCCGCAGGAGATTTCCTTTATGACATCGCAAAAAATAGAAGAGTATCGCAATAAAGTGTTAGAAAATGCAGAAAATGTGAAATATGAGAGAAATAAAAGATATCTCACAGAGTTTGCACAGAAGGTACAGTGAAAATTTTTAAAGAAAAATCATTTTATATCAGGCAGAAAAGAGGAAAAAGGAATGGGAAAAAGATATATTGACTGTTCAGCCAGAGAACTGGCTGTCTATCAAAAAAAAGAATTATTACAGTCCATCGCTGACAGTGAGGGAAGGGTGTTGGCAACAGAGACAATTGGTACAGTGACACCAATGTTAGTGAATATTACAAATGCAGAATTTGTAACTTCTCTTGGTGCAGATATTATCATGCTGAATATTTTTGACGTGGATCATCCTGTGATCAATGGATTACCGGAAGTTGCCCCGGAAGATACCATACATGAGATCAAACGTTTGACAGGAAGGATGGTTGCAATTAATTTAGAGCCGGCAGCAGTCCGCAATGATGGAGAAAAATCGGTGTGGAGTCTTACAGAAGGACGGCGCGCAACCGTGGAAAATGCAAAAAAAGCAGCGGACATGGGCGTTGACATGATCGTTCTTACCGGAAATCCGGGTGTTGGCGTTGATAACAGGGCAATTACAAAGTCATTAGCTGATTTAAACGAGGCAGTCGGCGACAGAGTGATCCTGACAGCAGGAAAAATGCATGCATCCGGCATTCTTTCAGAAGCAGGAGAAAAAATACTGACAAAAGAAGATGCTGAGACATTTATTGAAGCAGGGGCAGATGTCCTTTTACTTCCGGCACCTGGTACTGTTCCGGGATTTACCATAGAGCATGCAGCTGAATTGATCAAAACCGCACATGAAAAAGGTGTACTTGCGATGACCACGATCGGAACTTCCCAGGAGGGAGCGGATGAAGAGACAATCCGTCAGATCGCATTGATGTGCAAGATGGCAGGTGCGGATATTCATCATATCGGTGACAGTGGTTATATGGGAATGGCTTTGCCGGAAAATATTACAGCATATAGTGTTGCAATCCGTGGAAAACGGCATACTTACCGAAGAATGGCAATGTCACTTGGAAGATAAAAAATAGAATGGTGATTTTCGACAAAAAGAAATGTAATTTTTTGTCAAAAAAGATGTTGACAAATGAATTGTGGTTTGTTATTATTAACAAGCTGTCGCAAGTAAGTGATAACAAACCACTTCAAAGCGAAGTAAAATAAAATAAAAAAGTTGTTGACAAGCGCAGATGATCATGATAACATATCAGAGTTGCTGAAAACAACGGAGAACATTGATAACTGAACAGTGAATAACCTTGAAAGATTCA